>Ga0207748_1000342_pt1 | contig 37237 bp, 34 predicted proteins | sample HigsolmetaGSP13D_FD_184841 | JGI IMG/M metagenome (GOLD analysis project Ga0207748, IMG submission 184841) | High solid enriched microbial communities from the Joint BioEnergy Institute, USA - SP1-3-D (SPAdes) | ecosystem: Engineered > Bioreactor > SSF (Solid state fermentation) > Aerobic >...
CCTAAAACCCTAAACCCTAAACCCTAAAACCCTAAAAACCCTAAACCCTAAACCCTAAACCCTAAACCCTAAACCCTAAACCCTAAAACCCTAAACCCTAAAACCCTAAACCCTAAACCCTTCAAAGCCTGTTCAAACTCAGCATAGGCTGATGTTTCTTTGGCATGAATCTGTTCTTGCTGACAACAAATACAGTTTACTAAACAATTAGACAAGCAATCAAAGACAGGAAGAAAGCAATAAACTAGTAGCAACAAAAACTCAAGAGGCATTACACATGGTGGAACCCTGAAAAATACACTCTAAACAATAATTAGAGCAAGGATCAATTTTACACTCCAGATCTTAAGAGATACAGTTAAAACAAGAAACAATTTAGAATCCAAAGTGTTGTATAGCTGTGGTCAGACTAAGACAGTCAGCAGTTATATTTTGAGAATATTTTTGAGGCATTATAAAACAACATTCTAGAAGTTAGAAGATAAAAAAAGAAGAAGAAGAAAAAGAACTCATCTCTTTATAGACTTTTAAAACAAAAGCTGTCTAGAAAAGAGGTAATGTTATAAAAACATTACCAGATTTTATTCAGAGAACAGAATCACTTTCTTCTGAAATAGTTATATAAATAGATCAGTGCGATCAAACTCTTAATATACTGATCCAACTGATCTGAGAATCAGAGAATCAGTTCAAAATTCTACTAATTTAATAATTCAAGACTGTGAGCCCATTTTACAAATCTTAAAGACTTAGAAAGACAGCATATATATAATGATGCTTCTTTTAGAGAGATTTAAACCCTTGTGGTCAACTCACATAGCAACTTGTTATATAGACATTGCTAGTAACATAGGCTTGTTTTCACTATTATATTGCTCACTCTCTTGTTTCTTGTCTTCAAGATAAACCAACAGCTCTTTTTGATCTAGTTATCTAGATCTGTTGTTACAATAGACAGTATAATCTTCTTTTTTTTCTGAGCAGCAATAGCTTGCTTCTTCTTTTTCTTTTTGGGCTTGTTGAGGCACTTTTATCTCATATAATTATTCTTTTTACAGTAAATGTATAGTTTTTGTTTATATTATTTCTTCTGCTTTTTAGTCTAGTTGAGGTTAGATTCTTGAGGCTTTTTGTTAAACTGTTTGAACTTATTCTTCTGGGAGTTTTTCTGGTTGATGCTGTTTAGTTTTATAATATCTCCCTCATTCTCAGTATGTGTCAAAATATAGGGGTAATCCAGTAACTAACATGTAACAAGATAACCTGTAGGCTTCTTAAAGTGAGCAGATTAGGTAGAAACTTCAAGAACAATAAGTAGATTCCCTATATTAATTCTAAGATCTGATTGAGAATAAGACACAGTAGACTAAATATATGCTTAAAAGTATGTCTCTATTTATATTTTGCTCTAGTAGACTATTTTTTAGTTTTTTTTATAGTAGTCTTCTTTGATCATCTTGTTCTTGATTGCTTATGTTGTTCTTGGTTGTTATAGTGTTCTTAGTTGTGATATTTCAATCACATAATTTTCTCTTAGTTGTTTTGTCATATGACTCTATTCTCTTTATTCATTAATTTTATTTTTTATTCTGCACTCCAGGGTTTCTTTCATCTTCTGACAGTATGCTGCTGGTTGATCTGTTGCAGGGTATTGGCTTGATACCAACATTTAAAGAGATGGTTGTCAATCTTAATAGCTAAATTGATGAGCATATTCAGATTCTTAGAGTTCTTATAAATTATTAGTTTGTTCTTAACTTTGTCCTTCAATTCCTGATAGTAGTGTTCTATAAGTGATTTGTCTGACCAATTTTCTAGATATGCTGCAGCTTGTTGAAATTCTGTGGTATAAGCAGCAACAGATGTCTTTTGTTGAATAGTTATAACAGTATAAGTGGCTTTTCAAACTTTATTAAGATCTCCAAAATTCTGTTTCATCTTAGCCACAAAGATAGAGAATTTATTGAATATTTTATTAATCTCTGATCAATGTTTCTCTGGCACTTTCTGCATTTGATTTCTGAAATATGGCTTAAACTATTGAGCTGCTGTATTTTAAAAGTAAATTGCTGCAAATATAATCTTCCTATCCTATCTTTATCTGAGAAGTCTAGCATGTTGAAAAAGAAATAGAGTTTCAGCTAAAATATAAATATCTAGAGCTTCTTTCTATTCTTATAAAAAAGATCTGATTTAGCCATCTTAATTCACTGAGTCAAATTCTGGTTAGAACTTGCTTTAATTGTCTGCCTTGTATTACTTTTATTTGGATGTGTCTAGTGTTTAAGATATTTTATCTGTTCTCACAGTTGCATATTCTCATTGACTTGTCTTTGTAACTGCTTCTGTAACTGCTGAATCTGTTCCTAAAGTGCTCTTACTGCTTGAGCAAGTTTTTGGATAGAGATATATTTTTTCATGCTTGCAATTTTCTCAGATGCTCATAAAGCACCTTGCTTCCTGCAAGAAAGATAGTTGAAGTGTAATAATAGATCTAGATGACTAGACCAAAAAGAGTTATTTGGTTTATCTTGAAGACAGAAAATAAGGGGGTGAGCAATATAATAAGAACAAGCCTATATTACTAGCAATATCTATATACCAGATTGCTATGTGAGTTGACCACAAGAGTTGAAATCTGTTTAAAAAAAGTGTTATTATATACATGCCTGTCTATCTGAATCAATAAGTTATTTGAATTATTTTAGGTGTTGAATCATAGACCTTATTGAATTAAGGTGGCAGATAGATTATTTTGATTTATGTTATGTAATCTTTGTATGATATACCTCTTCTTTATACCAACTCCAGCTATAACACTTTTACTAAAAGTTTATCTGAAACTACTTCAAGATTGCAGAATCTCTGATACAGCTCACCAGAAAGAAGCAGAGCTTTGAATAAAAAAAGAATCAACAGACAGCATTTAAAAAGCTAAAGAAGAGATTTTATGAAGATTCAGTTCTGAAGATCTATAACTCAGAGAAACCAGCTATACTGAAGACAGATGCTTCAGACTATACTATTGAGGCATACCTCAGTCAGGCAGATAAGAAAAAAAGACTATATTCTATTGCATTCTACTCCTGAAAACTAACATCTCTGGAGCTTAACTATAATATCCACAACAAAGAGCTACTGGCAATTGGCGCCAAGAATTGCCAAGAGTTGGTTATACAAGTAAGATAAGGCAGATTAAATATTCTAGCAACTGTAACAACAGGCTTAGATAATTAGATCTAAAAGGGCCATTGATTTATCTTGAAGACAAGAAACAAGAGGGTGAGCAATATAATAGTGAGAATAGCCTGTGTTACTAACAATGTCTATATAACAGGTTGCTATGTGAGTTGACCACAAGGGTCCAAATCTATTTAAAAGAAGTGTTATTATATACATGCCTTTTCCCTAAGTCTTGATGATTATAGTGATCAAAGTGATCAAGGTGATCATGATAATCAAAGTAATCAAAATAATTATAGTTAGTTACATGCTGATCAGTTTTTTTCCTCAGTTCTATAATTATCTGGTCTTTATATGGCAAGGTCTATAACACTACCTCTTCTCTAGGCAGCTTTTATTTTAAAAGCTTATAAGAAAAGTAAGTCTCTCTTCTTTCTTTTCTTCAATTCTTTCTATATTTATCATGTCTAGTGCTACTGCCTGCTGTTACACTCTAACCACCTGTATATTTTATAGTGGTTTCAAAGTATTTACTTAGTGTCTGAGTTGTCAATCTCATCCCTGCTATTGTTGTTGGATTTCTTCTGACTCCAAGCATTGTTACAAGTGTGTTTGTTGTAGAAGTCACTGTTAATTTCCTGAGAAGATGTCTTTATCTGCTAAGTTTCAGCATATAAATTAGGCACAGAATTGTATTTGTTCTTAACTAAAAAAAGCATAGCAAAGTATTGAACAGAATGAGGTCAAGATTTAGAGTCTTACTTGACAGATCTAATATTTTACACAGCAGGCTCAACATCTTACTCATCAGACTGCCAATTCTTAAGCAAAAGTAATTTGTCTGCTTTATCTGCTTTTCTTCTTGAATAACCATAGTCAGGATTTGTTTGAACAGGAGTTGGCCAAAATCAAGACCTTAAAAAAGGCCAAGCAGCAACAAAAAAATCAGTCTTCCAGAGATAAACCTTGTGAGAGGTCTTCAATTAATAATTAAATAGTGGCTTTCAATTCAGCTATTAGTGCTGGATCACCCAGCACTTTTAGAATTAGTTTGTCTATAGACTTTTCCTGCCTTTCTTTTTGAGATTCTTTTTTGGCTGACCTCTTTTTCTCTGAAGTAGTAGATTCTCTGGTTTTGAGCAATCTGGGTTCTGGAGGTAAAACTTTTTAATAAGGTTTTTACAGCCTTCACAGTTCTCAGAAGGTTTTTAGATATTTTTTGAATTATTATACTCTGCCCACTTGATCAGATATCTGAACTGACCATTTATATATTTATTATTTAGTATCTTTTTAACTTTATATTTTTGATCTGCTTTTGAGTTCTCAGACAGTATTTCTTCAGTTTTGATAATAACTGTTGCATGAGTCAGTGCTGGTTCCAATAAAGAGATATAAAAAACAGAATATATTTATATATTTTTTGGCAATCTGAGTTTGTAATTTACTTTCTCAATCTGTTCTTCAATTTTAAAAGGTTCAATCTTCTTGAAATCTAGTTTATTGCTGAGTCTCTATGTCTTGATATTCTTTTTGAGAAGGTAGACCTTATCCCTTTTTTTAAATTTAGATGTCTTCTAGTGCTGCTGATTATAGTATATGGCTACTTAATAAGCAATAAATTAAATATTCAGATTTAGCTGTTGGTGTAGCTTCTTTAATTAATCTGTCTTAAGAATTTCTTTCTGGACTAAAACCTTGCCAGAAATAAGCTCCTGTTATGCTGTAGGCTCAAACCTATAGTTGGTATAAAATAATGATTCCTGAGTGGCTTCAGTCTTTGCACTATTATATATAAATTAGGCCAAAAATAACAACTCAACTTAGTTATCCTGTTGTAACGACAGGCCTAGATAACTAGACCTAATAGGGCCGTTGGTTTATCTTGAAGACAAGAAACAAGGGGGTGAGCAATATAAAAGTAAGAATAAGCCTGTGTTACTAGCAATGTCTATATGACAAGTTGCTATGTGAGTTGACCACGAGGGTTGGATTCTGTCTGAAAGGAACATCATTATATACATGCCTGTCTCCCAGTCTTTTGGTGATCATAGTGATCGAGGTGATCGAGCTGATCATGGTGATCAAGGTGATCAAGGTGATTGTGGTGATCAGATCAGTCATGTGCCAATCAGTTACCTCTCTTGGTCCTTTAATTATCCGGCCTTTGTTTGGGCAAAGTCCATAACACCTGTTAATAATTGATGTAGCAGTGAAGATATTGTTCTAGGGTCTAATTAATCTGCTCAGTCTGTTTATCTGTCTGTGGGTGTGCTGTTGTAGATAGCTTATACTTAAAGCTTAATTGCTGTGTTAAAAATTGTCAAAACTTAAATATAATCAGCTTGTCCCTGTCTGACACAATCTTATTTAGTAGGCTATGGTTTCCCATAATTACCTGTAGAAAGATATATATCAAGTCATCTGTATTAACTGTTTTTCAGTAGAATAAGAAGTAGGTATATTTGATTAATCTATTCACAATAATCAGAATTAAGTTGTATTTTATCTTAGTCAGGGGTTCCTCCAATTCTGGTAAATTAGTAATAAAGTCCAGAGATATAGATTGTCAAGATCTTTTAGATGCTTTCAGAAGTTGCAAATATTTATATAGAATGTGTCTTGCAGCTTTGCTTCTTATACAGAGATTGTATTGAGAGACCACTTTCTGTACTGTTCTTCTGAGCCCTGAGAAATAGAAATTTCTGATGATTTATTCAATAATTTTGTCCATTTCTTAGTGGCCATGTGCTGAGGCTTCATGAATATTCTTAATCAACTATTTTTAGAGTTTAATAGGCATATAAATCAATTCTCAGTACAGAATGATGCCTTTTTTTTATGGTTATATTGGAGTCTCTTTCTGCAGGTTTCTGTGTTTCAGATCTTTCTAGAATCTTCATCAGTTTCTGAGTTATAGAGTTATTTTTATAGGCCTTCTTGATTTCTTTCTCTCATGAGCCAGTAACTTGGAAAACTGATACTAGCTATCTGACTAGAACAAGTATGCCATCTGTCTTGGTTCTAAAAATTGCTAACTGAATTCCAGGCTTTTCTGTCCTATAGTCTGGTCTTTAATTAAGAATATTAGTCCTGATATTCTCCCTTCTCTTTCTGTAGGTGATCTGAATATTATATTGCTGTTACAGACCTTGCCATACAAAGGCCGGATAATTATAGGACTAAGGGTAGTAACTGATCAGCACATGACTGACCTGATCACTATGATTACCTTGATCACTGCAATCACCTTGATCACTGCAATCACCATGATCACTATGATCACCAAGACTTGGGGAAAAAGGCATGTATATAATGACACTTCTTTTAGACAGAATCTGACTCTCATGGTTGACTCACATAGCAATCTGTTATATAGACATTGCTAGTAACACAGGCTTATTTTTACTATTATATTGCTCACCCCCTTGTTTCTTGTCTTCAAGATAAACCAACAGCCTTTTTTTGATCTAGTTATCTAGGCCTGTTGTTACACTTTGACCACCTTTCTTGCAGGAAGCAAGGTGTGCTGTGGGCATCTAAGAGACTGCAAGTATGGAAGGGCATATTTCCATCCAGGAACTGGCCCAAGCAGTAAGGGCCCTACAGGAGCAGATTCAGCAGTTACAGGAACAGCTACAGAGACAAATCAATGAGAATATGCGGCTGCAAGAATAGATGAGATATCTAGAGCATCAGACTCACTCAAATAAAGGCAATATAAGACAAATGATTAAAGTGAGCCCTAACCAGGATTTGACTCAGCAGATTAAGGTGGCCAAACCAGACCTCTTTTATAAAGAAAGGAAAAAGCTCCAGATGTTCATTTCTCAGTTGAAACTCTACTTCTTTTTTAACACACCAGATTTCCCAGACAAAGACAGAAAGATCATGTTTGCAGCAACTTATCTTTGAGGCACAGCAGCTCAATGGTTTGAACCCTATCTTTAAGACTGAATGCAAAGGGCACCTGAAGAATGTCAATCAGAGATTAATAAGATGTTTAATAAATTCTCTACTTTTGTGGCTAAGATAAAGCAGAACTTTGAAGACCTCAATAAAGTTTGGAAGACCATTCATACTATTATGACAATCCAACAAAAGACCTCTGTTGCCACTTACACTACAGAATTTCAGCAAGCTGCAGCATATCTGAGTGACTGATCAGACAAATCACTTATAGAGCACTACTGACAAGAATTGAAGAATAAAATCAAGAACAGACTAATAATTTATAAAAATCTCAAGGACCTGAATGTGCTCATCAACCTGACCATCAAGATTGACAACCATCTCTTTGAATGCTGATACCAAGCCAATACCCCACAGCAGACCAATCAGCAACATACTGAAAATGAGGGAGATGCCATGAAGTTAGACAGCACCAACTGAAAGAACTCCCAGAAGAACAAGTCTAAACAGTTTAACAAGAAGTTTTGAGAACCTAATCCCAACTGAACTAAAAAGCAGAAGAAATGCTATAAGCAGAAACTATACATTCACTATAAGAAAAATAATCATATGGAATAGAAATGTCCCAACAAACCCAAGAAGAAAGAAAAGAAACAAGCTGCCATCACTCAGAAAAAAAAAGAAGATTATGCCACCTACCACTGAACTGCCTGTTATAATGACAACTGCAGTATCCATTGGTCAGAAAAGAATGCCACAGGATGATATTTTAAGCCACCCAAATCAAAAAACTAGTTGGCCCTATCAGGAAGGGACACTTGCAGGGAGCACAGCTAGAGTCTCTACATCTTAATACAAGCATCACTGAAAGAGAACTATATCAGCAGCTTATTGTTAACAGCAAGATCAACAGAAAAAAGGCAAGAATTATAATTGACAGTGAAGCAACTGAAAACTTTATCAGCAATACTTTTGTCATCAAGAATCATATCCCCTATCAGATAAAGAAGAAACCCTATGAGTTGACTATAGCAGATGAGTCATCTAGCAACTATGGAGATGGATAGATACAAATGGAAACCAAGAAATCCACCCTAATAATTGAACAGTATTTGGAGCAGATTAACCTGAACATTACTCAAATCTCAAGACACAACATTATTCTAGAAATACCCTGGCTAAAGACACATAATCCTCATATAGACTGAAGAACTGAAGAGATATGGTTTGCAGAGACACTCAAAAGCAGCATAAGGCCTGAGAGGCAGCCTGAGGAACAGAACCAACCAGAAAATATTGAGGTTCAGAAGATATTAGGGGAAGCACTAAAACACATATGGTGTTGAGGAGAGTAAGTTGGCATTTTATATATTTGCCCTAGAGAAGTCAGGAAAGTGGGTACTCTAACAAAAGAGCAGAAGATAGCCAAACCCCCTATTCAGAAGATAAAGAATATGCCACAAGAATATTGAGACTTCCAGAATATTTTTCAGGAAAGAGGCAAAAAATAGTTGCCAGAACACCAATTATGGAACCATAAGATATTATTAAAATCAGAGACACAGTCAGCATTTAAATCAATTTACCCTCTCTTAGAAAAGGAGCACAAGGCACTACAGGAATATATTAACAAGAACCTAAAATAAGAATACATCAGACTATTTACTTCACCTGCAGGATATCCTATACTATTTGTCCCCAAGAAGAATGGGAAGCTACAGCTCTGTGTGGATTATTGTCAGCTTAATAATATCACCATCAAAAACTGCTATCTGCTGCTGCTCATTTCAGAGCTTCAGAATAGGCTTAGAAAGGCCAGATATTTCATCAAGCTGGATTTGCACAAAGGCTACTATCTAGTCCAGATAAAGAAAGAAGAGGAATGGAAGACTGCCTTCAGAACCTGTTTAAAACATTTTGAATACACAGTCATGCTATTCAGGCTTACCAACACACCTGCCACATTCCAGAGCCTAGTCAACAATATATTATAGGACTATCTAGACATTTTTTGCATGGCCTACCTTGACAACATTCTTATCTACTTGAAAACCCTGGAGGAGCATAAGGAGCATGTGAAGAAGATTCTGAAAGCTCTACAAAATAAGAAGCTCTCTATAGCTCCAGAGAAATGTAAATAGCACACTCAGAAAGTAGAGTTTCTAGAATTTGTTATCACCCCAGAACATGTGGAGATGAATAAAAGAAAACTGACTGCCATTAGAGAATGATCTACTTCTATTTCAGTCAAAGAAGTGCAATTCTTTCTTGAATTTGCCAACTTTTATCAGAAATTCATCTGGAACTACTTCAAGATTGTGGAACCCTTGATATGACTCATCAGAAAAAAACAGAGCTTTGAATGAGAAAAAGAACAGCAAGCAGCATTTAAAAAGTTAAAGCAGAAGTTCTGTGAAGAATCTGTTTTGAAGATCTATAATCCTAAGAAACTGACTATATTGAAAATAAATGCTTCAGATTATGCCATTGAAGCATGTCTCAATCAGTCAGATGAGAAAGACAGGCTACACCCTGTTGCCTATTATTCCAGAAAGATAATGCCCCCAGAGCTGAATTACAATATTCATAACAAGGAATTACTGGCCATTGTCACAACCCTGAAGAAATGAAGGCATTACTTAAAAGAAGCCAAGCATCAGATTCTAATATATTGTGACCACAAGAACTTGATTTACTTTACTACCACCAAGAACTAACATATAGGCAAGCCAGATAGGCTGAAGAATTGGCATAATATAATATTCAGATCACCTATAAAAAGGAAAGGAAGAATGCCAGAGCCAATACCCTTAGCTGAAGACCAGACTATAAAATAGGGAAGCCTGGAATCCAGCTAGTAATCTTCAGAACTAAGACAGATGACACACTTGTTCTAGCCAGGCAGCTAGCACTGGTTTTCTGAGTCACTGGCTTATAGAAGGAAGAAATCAAAAAGGCCTATAAGAATAACTCTATGGCTCAGAAACTGATGAAGATCCTCAAAAAGTCTGAGACACAGAAATCTGCAGAAAAAGACCCCAACATAACCATAAGAGAAGAAGGAATCATTCTATACTAAGAATTAATATATATGCCTACTAAACTTTAAGAACAATTGGTCAAAGACATTCATAAAGCCCCTGTGCATGGCCACCAGAATATGAACAAAACCATTGAACAAATCATCAGAAATTTCTATTTCCCAGGGCTCAGAAAAACAGTACAGAAAGTAGTCTCCCAATGCAATCTCTATATAAGAAGCAAAGCTGTGAGACACATCTCATATAAATACTTGCAACCTCTGAAAGCATCTAAAAGATCTTGGCAGTTTATATCTCTAGACTTTATCACTAATTTGCCAGAGTCAGAGGAGCCCCTGACCAAGGTGAAATATAACTTAATTCTGATCATTGTGGACAGACTAATCAAATATGCCTATTTTTTATCCTACTGGAAAATGGCCAACACAGACAACTTGGTATATACCTTCCTACAGGTAATTGTGGGGAACCATAGCCTATCAGATAAGATTGTGTCAGACAGGGACAAGCTAGTTATATTCAAGTTTTGGCAATCCTTGACACAGCAATTGGGCTCTAAATATAAGTTGTCTACAACAGCACACCCACAGACAGATGGGCAAACTAAGTAGACAAATCAGACCCTGAAACAATACCTTTACTGCTACATCAATTATCAACAGAATAACTGGGTTGAATTGCTGTCTTTAGCCCAGTTTGCATACAACAGTGCGAAGACTGAAGCCACCCAAGAATCATTATTCTATACCAACTATGAGTTTGAGCCTACAGTATATCAGAAGCCTATTTCTGACAAAGTCTTGGCCCAGAAAGAAATCCTCAAGGCAGACCAATTAAAGAAGCTACATCAACAGCTAAGCCTGGATATTTAATTCATTGCTTACTAAGTGGCTATATACTACAATCAGCAGCACCAGGAGGTGCCTGAGTTTAAAAAGAGGGATAAGATCTATCTCCTCAAAAAGAACATCAAGACACAGAGGCCTAGCAATAAATTGAATTTCAAAAAGATTGGACCTTTTGAAATTGAAGAACAGATAGGGAAAGTGAACTATAAACTTAGATTACCAGAAAATATACAGATACATTCTGTTTTTTATGTCTCTTTGTTGGAACCAGCACTGACCCATGCAACAGTTATTACCAAAACTAAAGAAATACTGCCTGAAAACCCAGAAGCAGACCAAGAATATAAAGTTGAAAAGATACTGAACAATAAATATATGGATGGTCAGTTCAGATATTTGATCAAGTGAGCAGGGTATGATGATTCAGAAAATATCTAAGAACCTTCTGAGAACTGTGAAAACTGCAAAAACCTCATTAAGTTAAACCAACGGCCCCTTTTTAGTCTAGTTATCTAGGCCTGTTGTTACAATTGCATCAGTTTTTTAGCTTATCTGGCTTGCCTGTGTGTCAGTTTCTTGATAATAGTAAAATAAATCAAGTTCTTGTGGTCACAGTATATTAGAGTTTGATGCTTAGCTTCTTCTAAGTAATGCCTTTATTTCTTTAGTGCTGCAACAATGGCCAGTAATTCTTTATTATGAATATTGTAATTCAGCTCTGAGGGCATCATCTTTCTAGAGTAGTAGACAACAGAGTGTAGTCTGTCTTTTTTATTTGGCTAATTAAGACATGCTCTGATGGCATAATCTGAAACATTTATTTTCAGTATAGCCAGTTTCTCAGAATTATAGATCTTTAAAACAGATTCTTTATAGAACTTCTGCTTCAATTTTTTAAATGCTGCTTGTTGTTTTTTCTCTTATTCAAAGCTTTGCTTCTTTCTGGTGAGCTGTATTAAGAGTTCTGTAATCTTAAAGTAATTCCAGATGAATTTTTGATAAAAGTTGATGAATTTAAGAAAGGATTGCACTTCTTTAATCAAAGTAAAAATAAGCCATTTTTGATAATGGCCAGTTTTCTTTTATCCATCTTTATATGTTCTGAGGTGATAACAAATTTTAAAAACTTTACTTTCTGAGTGTGTCATTTATATTTTTCTAAAGCTACAGAGAGCTTTTTATTTTATAGAGCTTTTAGAATCTTCTTCACATATTCTTTATGCTCTTTCAGGGTCTCCAAGTAAATAAGTATGTTGTCAAGATAGGCTATATAAAAGATGTCTAGATAGTCCTGCAATATGTTGTTGACTAGGCTCTGAAATGTGGCAGGCATGTTGATAAGACTGAATAGCATGACTGTGTATTCAAAATGTTTTAGTTAAATTCTGAAGATAGTTTTTCATTTCTCTTCTTTCTTTATTTAGACTAGATAGTAGCTCTTACATAAATCCAGCTTGATGAAATATCTGGCCTTTCTAAATCTATTCTGAAGCTCTGAGATGAGCAGCAGCAGATAGCAATTTTTGATGATAATATCATTAAGCTAATGATAATCTATACAGAGCTATAGCTTCCCATTCTTTTTAGAGATAAAGAGTATAGAATATTCTGCAGATAAAGTTAATAGCCTAATATATTCTTGTTTCAAGTTTTTGTCAATATATTTCTGTAGTGCCTTGTGCTCCTTCTTTAAGAGAGAATAAATTAATTTAAATACTAGCTATATTCCTGATTTCAATAGTATTTTATAGTCTTATAATTGATGTTCTGACAATTGTTCTTTGCCTTTCTTCTGAAAAACTGTAACGACAGGCCTAGATAACTAGACCTAAAAGGGCTGTTGGTTTATCTTGAGGACAGAAAACAAGGGGGTGAGCAATATAGAAGTGAGAATAGACCTGTATTACTAGCAAAACCTATATATTGGGTTGTTGTGTGAGTTGACCATGGGGGTTGAAGTCTATCTGAAAGGAGCGTCCTTATATACATGCTGTCTTCCTGGATCATAGTCTTCAATGGATCAAAATGGCCAATGGATCAAAACAGTAGATGGATCAAGATGGTAAATAGATCAAAATGAGCCTCCTTGATCCATGTCACATGACCTCCATGTGGCATACCTCTTCTTTATACCAACTCCGGCTATAACACTATCTTCTCTCTTAAGGATCTTCAGCCCGAAGATCCTCTTTACTTCTGCCTATATTTTAGGCCTTTCTGCTTCCTGTGAGTCCTCCTCCGCAAGTTCTATAATGTGGCCATGCCTCCTAAACATCACCATGCAGATCAAGATTCTGAGCGCCTTTCCCTAGATGCCAAGATTGATCTTCTTGATGAAGTCATGCCTGTCCCATGTACCTGTTGTCTTTTACTCCAAGAGAAGGGTGAGAAGGTGGAATGCAAGGTCTCCTTAAATTACTCCTGCTGCAGAAAGTGCTGCCACAGGGGTCATGCCAATTGTGATGCTTCTGGGGTGGAGGATTCTGACTGTTTATCTCTTTCCTTCTTCCTTTCCTTCTTTTCCTAACCCTTTTCCTAGTTATCCAGTTAAAAAGGGCTCTGGATAAGGTTTGTGCTGATTGTGAGGCTGCTCATCAAGCCCTTCATGCTTCCATGGCTTGTCTAGAACATGTTGAGAGGCAGGCTGAGTTGTTAGAGAAATGTGGAGCTCTCATGTTGCTGAAGAAGGCTCAGGCTGTTGAGGATTTGAAAGAGCTAGAGTGTCTGGAGGCTGAAACTGGGGGTTCTGAGAGTTCTCATCCTAAGAGGCCACATCATGAGGGTTCAGATGCCAATCCTTCTTCTTCAAACATTCAGACAGTGGCTTCCAATTCAGCTATTAGTGCTGGTTTGGTCAATGCCTCTGATCTAGCAGGTGGGGTTAATTTGCCTGTGGATCTCTCCTGCCTCCCTTTCTGGGATTCTTCCTTGGCTGACCTCTTTTCCTCTGAGGTGGTGGATCCTCTGGCTTCAGGCAGTCTGGATTCCAGAGGTGAAACTTCTTAATAAGATCTTTGCATCCCTCACAGTTCTCAGGAGGTTCTCAGGTATTTTCTGAATCATTATACCCTGTCTACTTGATCAGGTATCTGAACTGACCATTTACATATCCACTGTCCAGTATTTTCTCCACTTTATATTCTTGGTCTGCTTCTGGGTTTTCAGGCAGTATTTCTTTGGTTTCAGTAATGACTGTTGCATGGGTTGGTGCTGGTTCCAACAAAAAGACATAAAAAACAGGATATATCTGTATATTTTCTGGTAATCTGAGTTTATAGTTCACTTTCCCTATTTGTTCTTCAATTTCAAAAGGTCCAATCTTTTTGAAATCCAATTTGTTGCTAGGCCTCTGTGTCTTGATGTTTTTTCTGAGGAGGTAGACCTTATCCCCCTTCTTAAACTCAGGCACCTCCTGATGCTGCTGGTTGTAGTACATGGCCACTCAATAAGCAATGAATTGAACATCCAGGCTTAGCTGTCAATGTAGCTTCTTTAGTTGGTCTGCCTTGAGGATTCCTTTCTGGGCCAAAATCTTGCCAGAGATGGGCTCCTGATATGCTGTAGGCTCAAACCTGTAGTTAGCATAGAATGAGGATTCCTGGGTGGCTTTGGTCTTCGCGCTGTTATATGCAAACTGGGCTAAAGATAGCAACTCAACCCAGTTATTCTGTTGGTAGTTGATGTAGCAGTGAAGGTATTGTTCCAGGGTTTGATTAGTCTGCTTGGTCTGCCCATCTGTCTGTGGGTGTGCTGTTGTAGACAATTTGTGCTTAAAACCCAGTTGCCAAGTCAAGAATTGCCAAAACTTGGATGTGACCAGCTTATCCCTGTCTGACACAATCTTATCTGGTAGGCTATGGTTTCCCACAATTACCCATAAGAAGGTATATACCAAATCATCTATATTGACTGTTTTCCAGTAGGGTAGGAAGTAGGCATATTTGGTCAGTCTGTCCACAATGACCAGGATTGAGTCATATTTCACCTTGATCAGGGGCTCCTGCAATTCTGGTAAGTCAGTGATGAAGTCCAAGAATATAGACTGCCAAGGTCTTTTAGGCACTTCCAGGGGTTGTAAGTATCCATATGGGGTGTGTCTAGTGGCCTTGCTTCTTATGCAGAGGTTGTATTAAGAGACCACTTTCTGCACCATCCTTCTGAGCCCTGGAAAATAGAAATTTCTGATGATTTGCTCAATGGTTTTGTCCATTCCCTGGTGGCCATGTGCTGGAGCTTCATGGATGTCTTTAACCAACTGTTCTTGGAGTTTGATAGACATATAGATTAGTTCTTAGTACAGAATGATTTCTCCTTCCTCTATGATTATGTTGGGGTCCCTTTCTGCAGGTTCCTGTGTCTCAGACTTTTTGAGGATCTTTATCAGTTCCTGAGCTATAGGGTCATTCTTATAGGCCTTTTTAATTTCTTCCTCTCATGAGCCAGTGACTCAGAAAACCAGTGCTAGCTGCTTGGCTAGAACAAGTGTGCTGTCTGCCTTGGTTCTAAAGATTGCTGGCTGGATTCTAGGCTTTCCTGTCTCATAGTCTGGTCTTCAGCTAAAAGCATTGGCTCTGATGTTCTCCCTTCCCTTCCTGTAGGTGATCTGAATGTTATATCATGCCAACTCTTCAGCTCACCTGGCTTGCCTTTGAGTCAGCTCCTTGGTGGTAGTAAAGTGAACTAAGTTCTTATGGTCACAGTATATTAGTGTTTGGTGCTTGACTCCCTCTAAATAATGCCTCCATTCCTTCAGGGCTGCAACAATGGCCAGTAATTCCTTGTCATGGATATTGTAATTCAGCTCTGGGGGTGTCATCTTCCTAGAATAGTAGGCAACAGGGTGTAGTCTTTCTTCTTTATCTGGCTGGTTGAGGCATGCTTCAATGGCATAATCTGAAGCATCTGTTTCCAATATAGCCAGCTTCTCTGGGTTATAGATCTTTAAAACAGGTTCTTTGCAGAACTTCTGCTTTAACTTTTCAAATGCTGCTTGCTGTTCTTTTTCTTATTCAAAGCTCTGTTTCTTCCTGGTGAGCTGTATCAAGGGTTCCACAATCTTGGAGTAGTTCCAGATGAATTTCTGGTAAAAGTTGGCAAATCCAAGAAAGGATTGCACTTCTTTAACCAAAGTAGGAGTAGGCCATTCTCTGATGGCAGCCAGTTTCCTTTCATCCATCTCCATGTGTCCTGGGGTGATCACAAATTCTAGAAATTCCACTTTCTGAGTGTGCTATTCACATTTTTCTGGAGCCACAGAGAGCTTCCTATTCTGTAGAGCTCTTAGAACCTTCTTCACATGTTCTTTATGCTCCTCCAGGGTTTCCAAATAGATGAGGATGTCATCAAGGTAGGCCATGCAAAAGATGTCTAAATAGTTGCACAATGTGTTGTTGACTAGGCTCTGGAATATAGCAGGTGTGTTGGTAAGTCCAAATGGCATGACTGTGTACTTAAAGTGTTCTAGGCAAGTTCTGAAGGCAGTCTTTCATTCTTCTTCTTCCTTCATCCAGACTAGGTAGTAGCCTTTGCACAAATCCAGCTTGGTGAAATATCTGACCTTCCTAAGCCTATCCTGAAGCTCTGAAATAAGCAGCAGCAGATAGCAGTTTTTGATGGTGATGTCATTAAGCTGGCAATAATCCACACAGAGCTGTAACTTCCCATTCTTCTTGGGGACAAATAGTATAGAATATCTGCAGGTGAAGTAGATAGCCTGATGTATCCTTGTTCCAAGTTCTTGTTAATATACTTCTGTAGTGCCTTGTGCTCCTTTTCTGAGAGGGGGTAGATTGATTTGAATGCTGGCTGTGTCTCTGATTTCAAGGATATCTTATGATCTTATGGCTGGTGTTCTGACAATTGTCCTTTGCCTCTTTCCTGGAAAACATCCTGGAAATCCCAATATTCTTGTGGCATGTTCTCCATTTTCTGAATAGGGGGTTTGGCTGTCTCCTGCCCTTTTGTCAGAGTGCCCACTTTCCTGACTTCTCTAGGGCAAACATATAAAATGCTGACTTGCTCTCCCTAGCACTACATGTGCTTCAGTGCTTCCCCTGATATTTCCTGGATCTTAATGCCCTCTGATTGGTTCTGTCCCTCAGGCTGCCTCTCAGGCCTTATGTCACTTTTGGGTGTCTCTGTGAACTGTATCTCTTCGGTCCTCCAGTCTATATGGGGGTTATGTGTCTTTAGCCAGGGGATTCTTAGAATGATGTTGTGCCTTGAGATCCAGATAATGTCCAAGTTGATTTGCTTCTTATGCTGTTCAATCATCAGGGTGGATTCCTTAGTTTCCATTTATACCTATCTGTCTCCATAATTGCTAGATGACTCATCTGTTATAGTTAACTCATAGGGTTTCTCCCTTGCCTGATAGAGGATATGGTTCTTAGTGACAAAAGTATTGCTGATAAAGTTTCCAGTTGCTCCATTGTCAATCATAATTCTTGCTTTTTGCCCATTGATCTTGCCATTAACAATAAGCTGCTGATGTAGTCCTTTTTCAGTGGTGCTTGTATCAAGGTGTAGAGACTCTAGCTGTGCTCCCTGCAAGTGTCTCTTTCTGGCAGGGCCAACTAGTTTTTTGACTTGGGTGGCTTTGAATACCATCCTGTGGTGTCCTTTTCCAACCAATGAATACTGCAGTCATTGTCATAGCAAGCAGTCCAGTGGTAGGCAGTGTGATCTTCTTCTTTCTTCTGAGTGGTGGTAGCTTGTTTCTTTTCCTCTTTCTTGAGTTTGCTGGGGCATTTCCATCTCATATAGTCATTCTTTCTGCAATAAATATATAGTTTCTGTTTGTATTGTTTCTTCTGCTCCTCAGTCCAGTTGGGATTAGGTCCTCAAGGCTTCTTGTCAGACTGTTTAGGCTTATCCTTCTGGGAGTTCTTCTGGTTGGTGCTGTCTAGCTCCATGGCATCTCCCCTGTTTCCAGTATGTCACTGATTGGTCTGCCACAGGGTATTGGCTTGATATCAGCATTCAAAGAGGTGGTTGTCAATCTTGATGGCCAGATTGATAAGCACATTCAGGTCCTTGAGGTCCTTATGGATTATTAGTCCATTCTTGATTTCATCCTTCAATCCTTGTCAGTAGTGCTCCATGAGTGATTTGTCTGACCAGTCACCCAGGTATGCTGCAGCTTGCTGGAATTCTGTAGTGTAAGTGGCAACAGAGGTCTTTTGTTGGATTGTCATGACAGTATGGGTGGCCTTCCAAACTTCATTGAGGTCTTCAAAGTTCTGTTTCATCTTAGCTATAAAAGTAGGGAATCCATTAAATACCTCATTGGTTTCTGATTGATGTTCTTCAGGTGCCCTTTGCATTCAGTCTCAAAGATAGGGTTCAAACCATTGAGCTGCCATGCCTTGAAGATAAGTTGCTGCAAACATGATCTTTCTGTCTTTGTCCAGGAAATCTGGCGCATTAAAAAAGAAGTAGAGTTCCAACTGGGAAATGAACATCTGGAGCTTCTTCCTTTCTCTGTAAAAGAGGTCTGGTTTAGCCACCTTAGTCTGCTGTGTCAAATCCTGGTTAGGGCTTGCTTCAATCATCTGTCTTGTGTTGCCCTCATTCAGATGAGTTTGGTGCCCAAGGTATCCCATCTGTTCTTGCAGCCGCATATTCTCATTGACCTGTCCCTGTAGCTGTTCCTGTAACTGCTGAATCTGCTTCTGTAGGGCTCTTACTGCTTGGGCCAGTTCCTGGGTGGAGATATGCCCCTCCATGCTTGCAATCTCTTAGATGCCCACAACATGCCTTGCTTCCTGCAAGAAAGGTGGTTGAAGTGTAACAACAGGCCTAGATAACTAGACCTAAAAGGGCTGTTGGTTTATCTTGAGGACAGAAAACAAGGGGGTGAGCAATATAGAAGTGAGAATAGACCTGTGTTACTAGCAAAACCTATATATTGGGTTGTTGCGTGAGTCGACCATGGGGGTTGAAGTCTATCTGAAAGGAGCGTCCTTATATACATGCTGTCTTCCTGGATCATAGTCTTCGATGGATCAAAATGGCCGATGGATCAAAACAGTAGATGGATCAAGATGGTAAATGGATCAAAATGAGCCTTCTTGATCTATGTCACATGATCTCCACGTGGCATACCCCTCCTTTATACCAACTCCGGCTATAACAAAAACATTCTGGAAGTTTTAGTATTCTTGCAGCACATTCTTCATCTTCTGAATAGGGGGTTTGGCTGTCTTCTGTTTTTTTGTCAGAGTGCCCACTTTCCTGACTTCTCTAGAGCAAATATATAGCATACCAACTTGTTCTTTCTGATACCACATATGCTTCAGTGCTTCCCCTGATATTTTCTGAATTTTAATAATCTTAAAGCACTAAAGTGCATATAATATCAGAAAGAGCAAATTAGCATTTTATATATCTGCCTCAAGAAAGTCAGGAAAGTAGAAACTCTGACAAAAGAATAGAAGACAGCCAAACCCTCTATTCAGAAAATAGAGAATGTGCCACAAGAATATTAAGATTTCTAAAATGTTTTTTAGAAAAGAAATAAGAAACAGCTGTCAGAACACCAATTATAAGACCATAAAATATTATTGAAATCAGAAGCACAGTCAGCATTTAAATTAATTTATCTTCTCTCAGAAAAGGAGCACAAGACACTACAGAAATATATTAACAAAAACCTGAAACAAGAATATATCAGGCCATTAACTTTGCCTGCAGAATATCCTATATTATTCATCTCTAAGAAGAATGAGAAGTTATGGCTCTATGTGAATTATTGTCAGCTCAATAATATTATTATTAAGAATTGCTATCTGCTGCTGCTTATTTCAGAGCTTTAGAATAGGCTTAGAAAGGCCAGATATTTCACCAAGCTGAATTTGCATGAAGGCTACTATCTAGTCCAAATAAAAAAAGAAGAGAAGTGGAAGACTGCCTTCAAAACCCAGCTAGAGCATTTTAAATATATAGTTATGCCATTTAGTCTTACTAATGTGCCTGCCACATTTCAGAGCCTAGTCAACAATATATTGCAGGATTATCTAGATATCTTTTGTATAGTCTATCTTAATGACATCTTCATCTATTTGGAGACTCTGAAAGAGCATAAAGAGCATGTGAAGAAGGTTCTAAAAGCTCTACAAAATAAAAAGCTCTCTATAGCTTCAGAGAAATATAAATGACATACTTAAAAAATAAAGTTTCTAGAATTTATTATCATCTCAGAATATATGGAGATGAATAAAAGAAAACTGACTATTATTAAAAAATGGCCTATTTCTACTTTGATTAAAGAAGTGCAATCCTTTCTTAAATTTATTAACTTTTACTAAAAATTTATCTGGAATTACTTCAAGATTGTGGAATCCTTAATACAGCTCACCAGAAAGAAGCAGAGCTTTAAATAAGAAAAAAAATAGTAAGCAGCATTTAAAAAGTTAAAGCAGAAGTTCTGTGAGAAACTTATTTTAAAGATCTTTAATCTAAAAAAGTCAGTTATACTGAAAATAAATATCTTAGATTATGCCATTGGAGCATATCTTAGTCAGTTAGATAAAAAAGAAAGACTACACTCTGTTATTTATTACTTCAGAAAGATGGTGCTCTCAGAGCTGAATTACAACATTTATAACAAGAAATTATTGGCCATTGTTGCAGCCCTGAAGAAATAAAGATATTACTTAAAAAAAGCCAAGTATTAAACTTTAATATACTGTAATCACAAGAACTTGATTTACTTTACTATCACCAAGAAGCTAATATAAAGACAAGCTAGATGGACTAAAAAATTGGTGCAGTATGATATTCAGATCATCTATAGAAAGAGAAAAGAGAATGTCAGAGTCAATACTCTTAGCTGAAAATCAAACTACAAGATAGAAAAGCCTGAAATTCAGTCAGCAATCTTTAGAATTAAGATAGACAGCATATTTATTTTAATCAGGCAGCTAACACTGGTTTTCTGAGTCACTAGCTCCTAGAAGAAAGAAATCAAGAAGGCCTATAAAAATAACTCTATAGCTCAGAAACTGATGAAGATCCTTAAAAAATCTGAGATACAGAAACCTACAGAAAGAAACTCTAACATAATCATAAAAAGAGAAGGCATTATTCTATACTGAGAATTAATCTATATATCTGTTAAACTCTAAGAGCAATTGATTAAGAATATCTATAAAATCTTAGTATATGGCCATCAGGGAATAGACAAAATTATTGAACAAACCACCAGAAATTTCTATTTTTCAGGGCTTAGAAGAACAATATAGAAAGTGGTCTTCTAATGCAACTTTTATATAAGGAGCAAAGCTGTGAGACACATTCTATATAGATATCTACAATCTCTGAAAGTGCCTAAAAGATCTTGGCAATCTATATTCTTGGACTTTATTATTGATTTATCAGAATCAGAGGAACCTCTGACCAAGATAAAATACAACTCAATTCTGATTATTATGGACAAACTAACCAAATATATCTACTTTCTATCTTATCAGAAGACAGCTAATATAGACAATCTAATATATATCTTCTTATAAATAATTGTGGGAAACCATAGCCTATCAAATAAAATTGTGTCAGACAGGGATAAGCTGATTATATTTAAGTTTTGACAATTCTTAACACAGCAATTAAGCTTTAAGCATAAGCTGTCTACAACAGCACACTCACAGATAGATAGACAGACTGAGCAGACTAATTAAACCCTGAAACAATATCTTTGCTGCTACATCAATTATTAATAGAACAACTGAGTTAAGTTGTTATCTTTAGCCCAGTTTGCATACAATAGTGTGAAGACTGAAGCCACCCAGAAATCACTATTCTATATTAACTATAGATTTGAATTTATAGCATATCAGAAGCTTATTTTTGATAAGATTTTGGCTCAAAAAGAAATCCTCAAAGCAGATCAATTAAAGAAGCTACACCAACAGCTGAGCTTGAATGTTCAATTTATCATCTACTGAGCAGCAATATATTACAATCAGCAGCATCAGGAGGCATCTAAATTTAAGAAAAGAAATAAAGTCTATCTTCTCAGAAAGAATATCAAGACATAGAGGTTTAGCAACAAATTAAATTTTAAGAAGATTGAACCTTTTAAAATTAAAGAACAGATTGGAAAAGTGAATTATAAACTCAGATTGCCAATGAATATATAAATATATTTTGTTTTTTATATTTTTTTGTTGGAACCAGCACTGACCCATGCAACAGTCATTACTAAAACTGAAGAAATACTACCTGAGAACCCAGAAGCAGACCAAGAATACAAAGTTAAGAAGATACTAAACAGTAAATATATAAATAATCAGTTCAGATATCTGATCAAATAAGCAGATTATAATAATTCAGAAAATACCTGAGAACCTCCTGAGAATTGTGAAGAATGCAAAGACCTTATTAAGAAGTTTCATCTCTAAAACCTGAATTATCTGAAGCCAGAGAATCCACCATCTTGGAAAAGAAGAGGTTGGCCAAGAAAAAATCTCAAAAAGAGAGGCAGAACAGGTTCACAAGCAAATTAGCCTTATCTGCTGAATCAGAAGTATTGGATGAACTGACATCAATGGCTGAATTGAAAGCCACTGCCTGATTATTTGAAGAAAAGGGGTTGGCATCTAAATCCTCATGACAAGGCCTTTTAGAACAGGAGCCTTTAGGATCTTCAGTTTCAGCCTCTAGACACTTCAATTTCTTAAGATCTTTGACTGTCTTTGCTTTCCTCTGGAGCATTAAGAAACCCTGGCAACAAAGAAGGTCTCACTGTTTTTAAGCTCAATAAAGATAACTCAGGCTTTTCTATAATAAATCAAGAGCCATTTGTTCCTTCTTCTCTGCCTTATCAATGGCTTGTTTTAATTGATCAACTAACTACATCAGCAAGGGGACAAATAAAGAAGCAAGAAATCTCACAGTCAGCCTTAGAGAGATCACTGCCATTATAAGCAGTCAACCCTCACTGGATGCACTCTCCACAGTGTGAATACCCAGAATGTATTTTGCAAATAATCTTGGGATCCCCATTCTTTCAGCAAGCTTGAAGAAGAAGACACAAACTGCAAGGAATAGACATCTCATTACCTAGTAAATCAATCTTGTCAGCCAGGACCAAGCACAAACGCGTAGTACAGATTAGCTCCGTCCATAATAATGAGGAAAATAATGTTTCTCCGGAGTATTCTATATACAAGGTCTACCGGTCCATAACTCCAGTCTGGTCTACCAGACCTGCAAAATAAACCCTGACCTGCGGATGCCGTAGCCGCCGTGTTCATGTACTGTACTGTACATAGAAGAAAGTTGACATTGCTTCCATTTCTGTCATTTACTGTTTTTGTGCCGTGTTATACTACAAATGCTCCACAGAATTAGTCGTTGAACTCCATTCGATGTCCCGCCGAACGGAGATGCCGTTTGTCGGGCCGTCCCCGCCCTTGTGTGGATCACCCATGTCGATCTCGTTGGTCAGACAGACCTCGTCGTCCCGAGAGGGGGTGAACTTCGTGCTATCCTGCAGCCGGTAGAACTCGCCATTCTGGGACTTGAAATTGAGGCTGGCGTCGTTGGTGTAGTTGGGAGTGGCAGCGGAGCGCTTGCTGCGGGTGAACCAGCGGGGAAAGCAGCGGCGCAGCAGTGGCCGCAGAGTGGGCAGGCAGGCCGAGACGATGCCAATACATGGCTCGACGCAGGACCAGACGAACGACTGTGCCATGTTCCAGGTCAGATCGGGAGACTTGACCATGAAGGTGAGGGAGTGCACGCGCACGACGCCCGCGATGCAGACGCTGCTGAGGTTAGCAGAAGCCGTCGAAAAGAAGAAAGGTGAAACGTACAATCCTCCCAGGAGGAAGATGCCGCAGACGGCCAGCTTCTGGACGATGGGCATCTTTAGCTGCCAGACAGAGGGAAGGGGAACCAGCAGGATGATGAAGTCTGTGACGACACTGGCGGAGGCGTTGCCGATGAAGAACTTGTAGATGTTGATGCATTCTCCCGGGGCTGTCGGGTCGACGTACTGCTCCCAGAAGTAGGAAACGGGGCGGCACTGGACGACGATGATGATGTACACGGCCAGCCACCAGCCAATGACGAGAAAGGCGCAGAAGTAGAGGGCGTAGGTGACGGGCCGGACGGGGAAGATACGGTGGTAGAACATGATGATAGAGAGCTTGGTGGTGGGCACCACGGCGCCATACGCCCACTCATACGCCCACAGCGTCTGGCGGGTGTCAGAACCGCATTCTGTGAGAGAGGGAAAGAGAAGGAGAGAGAGATTCGGGGATTCTCACTTGGACGACCCTCTTCACATTGACCGCGGGCGACCAGATGTGCCTGCCCACGCCATAGTGACAGGCTGGCTACGGCGTCAGCGTCTTTCTCCAAATCAACAATTTCCTTCCGCAAGAAGGGTTTTCTACCTATGATCGAGAGGACCCCCGTCCCGTACGCGAAGAACTGCCCACGGTTAGCAAAAGTGCCTCGCAACCAGATGAACACGACGCTGCTCACCAGCGCCAGCAGGATCAAATAGTCATCCCATTGCAGCTGCAACTTGCTAGTCAGGCGAGAAGTGATGCGCAGGGCCACGGAGATGGTCGCCAGCACCATCAGCGTCACGACAGGGCCGATGATAATGCTGCGAATGTCCACATCGAGGTCCAGGCCGGGCGGCGGAGGGGCGGCCATGGTGGTGAGGTCTTGTCAGGCGTCCGACGGGCAGGCCGGGACATGTCTATGCATATAATAATAATATAATGGAGGGGATCCTCGTTCTGATGAGCCGGAGCGGGAGCGAACCGACGCCATCCTGGTGGAACGGGCTGTCAGGGTCGACGGAGGAGAGTCTAGAGCGACGGCGAGGATATAGAGTCGCATGCCCCAAGCCTAGGGCTTGCCGCCGTCAGCTGATCGCACGACTTCATCCGCTGTCTCTTTTCCAATCTCCCTTTCCTTTTCCCTCTAGGGGAGACTGATAGCACAGGTGAGAACACAGTTCCAGCTTCTAACATTCACCAGACTAGACACTCAGCCCCAACGAACGGCTGCTGGCTGCTGCATCCTCGCACCAGCGCGACAACGTCCTCCTTGAACCCGCCCTCGCCCACGGCCCAGCAAAGCCTGTTCCAACTTCCCGCCAGGTCTGCCGTGATGTCTGCTGCTCGGCCAACCGGCTCGGAGCGCGGTTCTGGAGACACCAAGACATGGGGGCTGCTGTCAAGCTTCGCTCTGGAGATACGACCAGGCCAGACGGGAGTTCTCTTCCGTGGCGCACCGGCCAACCACGAGCCCACCGGTCTGGAACCGCCGTTACTAGGCTCATATCTCCTCCACTGCAACAGTGTTAACGGTCTGCGGCAAAACTCGGTTCCAACTTTGCGGTTTTTGACGGGGTGAGTTCTATGGTTGCTGAACACGGGAAATGAGGATGAGCAATTGCTGGTTCCGGTCTAGAGCGGATACATGATACAGTGCTAATTCTAGAATAGCAGATAGCCTATGAGATTATGGGATTAGATTGATATAACGGCCCCCAATCCTATGCCTCCCCCTTTCATCTTTGTACGCCATGGTCTCCCCCGCAGCCTGTCGGATTACCTTGACCACCGTCTCCGGCATGCTCAGCATGGGCGAGTGGCCGGCGCCGCAGACGTGCGTTGTGACGCCCTCACCCGCAATCTTAACCATGGCATGCTGCGCTGCGAACGGGATTGCCTGGTCGTTCTCGCACTGCAGGTATGTGACGGGGACGTGGTGGTACGCCGGGTAGGTAAGCGGCGTTTCGAAGCTGGGTGCCGCGTGGTAGAGCGTCTTGGAGGCCCACGACTCGGCCTCGTCCGCGGGCAGGTCGTTGTACATGATCGAGGGCGTCCGGTCCGCCGTCATGCGGTTGCCCTATACCTCGTCAGTGAGCCGCTGAACATAGAAATTCCCCTACTTGGGATGGACAACAGCAGAACCCCAGAACTGCTATACTTACGTTGTACTTCACCCAGTCGGGCATGCTGCCCAGGAAGGAGGCCAACGACTGCCCCGCAGGGAGCAGGAACGCGGCAAGATATACCAGGCCGATGATACCGCCCCTCTGGCCCTCTGCCGCCCGCTCCTTCTGTAGGAGGCCCTTGGCGCTCTGGGTGCCCGGGATGCCACCGTACGAATGCATCACCAGGATGATCTCCTTGCCCTCCGCCGCCAGGGCAGATGTCGTCTTCTGAATATAGGCCGCATCATCCGCCATGGTGCTGGTGTCATCCCCGCCCACGGAGGGCATACGCAGGGCGCGTACAGGGTAGCCGTGTGCCTTCAGCTGGGAGATGACCCCTTCGAAGTATTCGGGCGTGTGCCAGGCCCCAGGAATGAAGACGAGCGTGGGCTTCTCAGATGCCATGTCTGCAGGTGGAAGTTCTTGTCTCCGACTAAGAACAGGATTGGAAATGGGCAGGACTGGAAACCTCCGTATCAGAAGAGTAATGCAGTAGTCGAAGAGTATTTCACAAAAAGCAGAGAGCAAGAGAGCTCCGAGACACGACTCTTAAAAGGACAGCATGCTGGGGAGCTGGAGTACCCGTGACATCGATCCGAGATACCTGTCACTGGCCTCACAGTAAATCCGCCAAGCTAATCTCAACGAGCGGCCTTTCAACTAATTCTAATACCACTGACAAGCAGCTAATTCCTATCCAACGCCCTAATTACAAGGCAGCTGGAACTACCCCATATGGGAATGATCTTGACGCTGATTGTCGCTAACTCTTCAGCTGACCGAATCGAAGTCACCTAGCCTGCAACGGAGTAGAACTACTAATTGCCGGATTCCCCATTGATGCAGCTCAGTTTAGCGTGTTGAACCCTGGACTCCTGCAGGATGATAACGGTTGTGGCCCCCTCCTGAGTAACCGTCGCGGGCAACTTGGAAGTTAGGCTACTTGTCGGTCAACTCTATCCATACATCGCGTCCAGCTTAGGCAAATAGTAGGCTCGACGTTAGGGGCTTCCGCCTCAGGTACCCTGGTTGAAGTTCCCACCGCCCCGTTCCGAACGTCCAGACAGAACATGAGATGCTGTGCCGCGCCGCGCCGCGCCCCGGGTTAAAAGAGCAGCAAGCTTTGCTGCGCCGCAAAATCGCAGCCACACCCCCTGGCTGTTTCAAATTTCGTCTTGCGGGAGAAGAAAGACGGAAAAGAAAGGACTGAAAGGACAGACCTTTCTCTGTGTTTTCATGAGTAGTATGGGTCCGCGGATTCGATAAATCATTCCCGCTCTTTTCCCGTTCCCATGGACCACACAGCACACAACTACCGAGTGGGCAGATTTGCCGCGCGCGGGCGGCAATTTATTATTTTGTTGTCCACGGTCTAGCGCTCTTTCGCAGCGTGCAATTCAAAGGAGAACATGCAGTCCATGGAGTCTCTATTTAGTATTATTTTTTAAGCAACGTTTCATGCTCATGCCCTGTAAAGCTTGCGTTCCAACTTCTGTGTCCTGAGTGCCCCGTACTCATCGCGTACAGATTTCAGAGGCCACTGTCTGGTAAGTTCGCTACCCGGCGGCCCATGGACCCGTCCTGGAGGAAGTTTGTTTTTGTCAAGGCCTCCCATTCCGCGGTGGTCCCGACGTGTGTCTTACCGGCAGCAGTCAGATTATTTTGTTGCTGGCGACCTTGAACATTGTTGGCAGCCATTGCCGCTGTTGAGTCCTGTTGACTGGCGGAGATTCAGATACATTGAAAGTCTTTGAACATTTGAAGTTGCTCTCAAGAGGCTTCTAGGACACCTTACAGAAATTTCATGCAGTGAGGATGGCTGAAAGTAAGAGGCGCACAAAGTCTGCAAGATAGACCAGGGTGTGAATCCATCTGGAGATCACCAGTAGCAACTACCAATTGCTGTGTAGAGTACTCCATACACTGAATGGGTTTCTTCTGCAGAGAGGCAGTGACTGCTAAGCCAAGAGCCCTAGAAATCTCCGTGTAAACATTCGCACATGAGCTTATATATCTTATTTGATCGGCCCTTGGCCAATTATTTAGCGGTTGTCGATATAACTGTTTAATCTGGTGGTCAGAGCTCAACCATGGTCGCTGCAGCAGAGTCCAAAGGACTATGGACATAAACACCCAATTAATATGCTAGGAGGTTATCTTAAATGTGTTTCATGAAGATAGAATTGTAACAATGATAAGAACGGGCTTTAGTCAAAAACAATTGCTTCTAGAATTGGAAGAAGTGCCTGAGTTCTATAAATCAATGTCCCATGCTAATCTGCAACTACAAAAAAGGGAATCTAATAGAAAGGAAAAATTTCAAGCTATTCTGCTAATACTAAACATCACACCGTCCAGTTATGCGCGATATCTCATATATATACATTTGTGGAAGCCGAATATTGCAATCTATTTCATAACAATCAAGTACCTTACGTGAAGAAAGACTTCTGTGTTAGCAACTGAATGCTGTTCCACACATCCATCCATCCAGCAGCCCGGTAAGGATACTGCGGTTATGCTGTAGAAGCGTCATATATACCTAATGTGCGATTCAGATGATAGCTCTGGAAGCATCTTTGTAATGTCAACATAACAGGGAAGGTTCTCCGCGTTGTAGAACTTAGTTGGAGGTTAGACATTCAAGAAAGTAGTGGTAGTGCTGGATGTGAACATCAACGGCACAATGCCTTAATAGCTGCAGAGAACATTGAGCTATACCTGAAGAGAGTGTGTCGCTGAAGGCGACAGCCTCCCGAGAATTATAAAGATAAATACCCTGATACATAATAGCGCCCTATCCATCCCTGATTACACACAGCGGCTGTGGTGATGATGACGAATTTAAGCATAAAAAACAATCAAGTCGCTCCGGAAGCGAGTCAACAATTGATCAGAACTATCTAGATTATGGAATTAAGTTGAATAGTAGTGATGAAGGAAATCATTCTATAAGGGTGTCTTGTTGTCTTATTTAGGCAACTACATCTCGTTGATGGCTTCAAGATCTTCTTGAATATTTGAATAGTCCGTCTCTCTACATATTAGGTTTTAGAGGCTCCTGAGGCCTTAGAATACTTGTAAAGTTACTGACATGTTCTTTATGAAGAAACTATTCAAGATCATCCATTGCAGCATGTTCTAGCACCTCAGATCTAAGCAGATACAGGAGTTCAGTGCTCTAAGATCACCAGATTCAACATGTAAGAATGTTCACTGCATCATAGAAAATGTTCCACACATTTATGAAGTTAATAGATCTTAGTCTCAAGTAACTGGTGAGAGCTTCCTCACGCCAGCCCTGAAATCGAGGGTCTGTAGCAATAACAATAGACTGGGAAATTCTTCATGATTCTGAGGAATGGTTGCATTTTGTATTAGATTCTAGTATTGGCACTAGTTAGACTTCAGACCTTGCGATGATGAAAAATATAACTGCACTCAACTGCTTTTTCTCATTTTTCATCTTCATTAGTGAAGGCCAGCGCCAGTCCTCACCAGATCTTGCTGTTCTGTATCCACACCCATGTCCATATCCTTAATTGACTTCTTCGAATGATTTCTTGGAAAGAAATGGTTTCGAAAGGGGCATCTACGATGGATTCTTAATCGTCGACAGACATTGTACTATGTTGTGCAACCGGAAAATGATCAGGTGCCAACAGGCAAATCGCTGATAGAACCAAGACAGCAACCTACTGCTTCCACGCGGTATACTGCCGATCTACCACCATCTCCTTCACCGTCGGCCGGCAGGACATCCCCTTGCCGAACTCCAGTGCCATGGCCATGACCTCCCGCCACTGCAGCCCGGGGGCGATCTTCCCGGAGATTGTGTTTGCATCGTGTCGCTGTTGACTGGGACGAGGGTCGTGCGGTCCCAGGATCGCCTCCAGCGCCTGCTGTGCGAACGAGATGGCCTCCTTCCTATCCCAGTGGACGCCCATCTCGTCCAGTTTCAAGATCGCGATGTTGGGCAGCTGCTCGCGGAGGTAGTTGATGATGTTGAGGTTTCGGGAGCCGCTGCCGCACATGTAGATCTCAGAGATGTTGTCCACGTCGATGTTGTACCGGGGAAGGAAGGTGCGGTACTGCTTGATGATGTTTTGCGCTGTGATGCGCGTGATGGTGGCCACGGTATCATACTTGCTCATCCCGAACGCGATGCACTCGTCGATGAGGGCTTGGCCCTCGTTGTCGCCGAAGGTCTCGCGGCCGGTGGTCTTGGGAGGCGGACGCTGAGGGGAAGCGCATGGGAAAGTCGTGAGGCTTATATGTCGAGAATTTAATTCTCGCGAATACCAGAACGCGAAAAGAAAAGAAGTTTGCATGACTCTGACACCATTGGTGAAGTCGTCATGTCGTAGTATGGAAGTTGTCGTCTTAATATGCCCTTACCAGCCCTCTTGCTATGGCAGTCTCTATATCCGTACTTCCGTCTTCTGCCAAGCAGCCAATCTCCTCAAGATTATCGAAATACCTTTCAATATCTTCACCCATACCTGTCGCGTGCAAAATATTGCAAATTGCGAGGTGGAACGCGAGGATGGTCTGGTCAGGGGATTCGACAGAGTCCTTGGATTCGAATATCACTCTCCCATCCTTTGGCAGAAAAAAATTGTATCCATCCTGAAATCCTTTGAACGTCCTCACTATGAATGAATTCTGGTCACCCTGAAAAAAAATCAGCATGAAAACATCCTCGTTTTGTGAAGGATACATACAGGTACTTTTTCGAATCCCATAGTAAACGATCCAAGTGCGGCATGAAACGGTTGTATCAAAGTCATGGCATTACGAGGCTGATTGATGGCTGAGGCAGAGCGTACATCCAGCTTAGCCACAAGATCTGGAAAGTATCGGTAAACGAAGGCCCAATTCCTCGCAACTTCCTCTAGCTGTTGAAAAGTAAGTAAGATGGCTATACAATATGAACCAAGTAGCAACTACCTTTTCTGGGTCTATGTTTCCATCTGGAGATTCAGCAGAGGCAGAAAACGGAATGACATGGGCGCATTCCGTATTCGCTTTTGGATGCTCATTGTATTCTTCTTCTGAGAGTTTTTCTGCCCTCTTTACATCATAGAGACCACTAACAACGCATCGATTGTTATCTCGATCAAGGCATGCTTCCTTGAACTTACGCTGGCCGCTCCGATTCCTCCGCTGGTGTGATGTCGCTGGTCTTGTACCTTGACGACCCTCCGATGATGAAGCAGAGGATGATGAAGCAGCAGATAGTGCTGCTGACGGTGCAGGAGTTCTTCCTCCAGTTGCTTTCACTGTGAACTGATAAGAAAATGATTTCAAGACATTGAAAAGGCGGGCGGGTCAGGCGGGTCCATTGATAAACTTACATGGTACGATGATGTGCGCACGAAGTTGACGAATAAGCTGATGGAGATCCTCATCCTCCGGGCGAGTAACAATGTCAGTTATTAGGTTCTGTTGCCGTCCTTTGGCAGAAAGTCCAGGGACGCGTTCAGAACCAGAGGGGTTTTGTCCTTCTCGTTCTTTTCCTTGTAGTTCTCCAGTCTTCTTTTCGCATACTCTATTGCATCCTCCGGTCTGTCTGGAAGTGCAGCCCCTGAAATGGCGAGAGCGTTCAACTCACGATGGATGGGGTCTTCGCCGGACTCTACTGGATCTGCACTGGTAGGGGGTCCTGTGGCAGCGGTTTCTTCCGCCAACCTAAGCTGTCGAAGCCTTTTCCTCTCAACAGCGGCAGCAGCTGCTCCATAGAGCTTGCGTTTGGGACCCATGGTATCGCCATTAAGGGCCAAGAATGGCAATAAAGGCAGATCTGAAAGCCTCAGACAGCAAGGATGACCCAATAATGATGCCAATTGCTGATGCTTGGAGGTACCTTGCGTGGGATTGAAGGATCGCTCCCGTCCAAGATTCCAAGGCTCGCAACTCCGCGTGACCCCTGGGCGCTTCCGCCACGGCGCTCTTGCTCGGCTGCCGTGATTCGAACAGGATAGGTTTACACCATCTACGGAGATGTCCCAGGTCATCAATTGCTATTTGTGGGATCGACCTTTGCAAGCTTAAACAAAGGTTGTCGGAGCCAGGGTAATGTGTAGAGTAAATTCGAAGCGGAAATAAATATCCGATCTCGTTATTCGAGTGAGCCAGAAAGAGTACAGCACATACTCTATACAACTCAGAAACCAACTTGCATGCACTATAACTATGAATTCATTTGCTTTGCACAACCTGACATCATTAGTAATTCATGATATGGACGACGCAGGAAGAAACATTTTCTCGTGTCTCGTCACCTTCTCACCTTGCAAATTGGAATATGAAGGAATCCCGCACGATCGGCATCGATGAGGCCGGCTGGCCCAATGGTAAGGCGCTTGACTACGGATCAAGAGATTGCAGGTTCGAGTCCTGCGTCGGTCAGATCGTAAACCCTCCGAGCAATCGGAGGATCTCGTTTTTGAACTTTAATTTAAGTTTTGAGTTTTTGAACTTTGTACTATACCCACTAAATCGATGGTGGAGTGCCTGGTCATCTATCTTTACAAATATCTTTCCCTGCCACGCCAACTTCGTCGCAAAGATGTTCACTACTAGCAAGAATATATGACACCAACAGACGATGTTACATTATCTGCATCAATCGCATCGAGTTCAAACACTCTCCACACACTCGCTTCCTTTCTTCGCTATCCGAGGTATCTTGTTTGACCTCGATCTTCCGGATCCTGCTCGAACTGCGCCATGCGTTTCGCAAACTTCTTCTCCTCATCCCATGTGAATGGGCTCTTGTTGGGCAACAGGAAGTCCATCTGCTCCAGCGCGCGGCCGGCGGTCTCCGGGAAAAAGCAATATATGATTAGGATATACGCGAACATCGCGGCTCCGAAGACATAAAATGTCTGATGTTCCTGCGTTAGCAATCCTCTTTACGGATTCCCTTTTAAGCGAAAGTGGCAAAACGCCTTTTTATTGACTCCTTCAAACATGACTGGACAAGCAGCGAACCGCCGTCAAACCTGACAGCCCAACCCGCAACGCCAAAGGCATTGCCCTTGGCCCGCAGCCATGTGAGGAAGATCTCCGCCGGGCAGATGAAGGGCGTCATCAGCCACGACGAGTGCACGGCGCTATTTCATCACGAGGGTTTTATTTGATTCTGCATTCGGTTCGCATCGGGCATTGATAGCTCTTCTTTGGCGGTACCGAGTTCACTTCTTGTCTATCCGTCTTATTGCAGGCCTTGGCCAGAGCTGCGATCCTTGAGAGCGTGGAAAGCAAACTATTCCCATAGCGGTGGACAGTAGAGTTATACTGTGAAGATACGGGGTCGGTTTATCTGTCAGACCCCTACCTCTTCTCAGCGTTGGTGGCCTTAAAAGCTACTGCGCAGAAGTGCGGTTTGAGATATTCTGTCCAAACTTGGGTACAAAGCGTTAGGATTGCCTGGAAGACCCTAACAGAGAAGCCGGGATGTCGATTGGCTGTTCTCACCTTGCGGATTTTGATTTTTCGGTGTCGAGCAGAGCACCAAATTGTTGTTGGGTTGTGGTGCGTACTATCCATCCCGTTAGGCCTCCAGTCTCATCATCAGCACTATAAAATCCGGCGAACAGGTCAGCTTGATATCATCTCTCCGAAAGGAAGTATCTTTATGCAACACAACTATCGAAGATGGCTATCTCCCAACATCAAGAGTTCCATCCTCAGAAATAGCTGCTCCCCCATCCAATCGGTCATTGGGCTGAGGTCAAGCCGGACGCTCTCTATGCGGAGTATCCCGTTTCGACGTTCAGATGCGACGACGGCTATCACCAAATCACCTATTGTGGATTCGCCAATGCAATTAACAGAGAGGCCTGGTTGCTAACCGAGAAGCCAGGTCCAGGTAAAGACTTCAAGAGTTTGGCGTACATCGGTCCAAATGACCTGAGATACCGGCGACGCGGGTGCTTGCCTTCCATGTTGAAACCGCAATGGCCCAAAAAAGGTAAAGGCAAAAAAAGTTACATGCAAAAAGAGAACAAGACTTACAACAGACGGGATTCGCTGGTGGTCACCCACCCAACTACTAACCGCCCGGCGTGTGGCTTAAGTACGGCTGAGCGGACGGGAAGCCCTGTTTTCCACACCCTATGGTCGTAAGTACCAGGATAAATATTTTTCTGACTTATAGGGCGTCAGGGAACAATATTATTCCTCAACTCCCAAGGGATGACCAAAGAAAGGTACAATCTGGAAGCCGGTTGTCGGCGTGTTATGGATGAGACGGTGCGAACTCGACTATCCTTTCCCCTTTTCATAGAGTGAGTACCTAGAACATGCTTTTTATTTATTTCATGTATTCATCGAGGAAGGCTGTGAGAATAAGCGTATCACTTTGCCAGACACCAAGATAGGTCGTGGCTACCCGTCAGTGCGGCCGTAAATGAAAAGCATAAGCCAGAGCCATTTGTGGGAGTACAGTTGTGGGAACTCAGTGTTGGAAGCGAGAGGAAGAGACATCACATGCTCATTTTTGCTTGAGATATTGTTGTCCCACTGGAAAAAAAATCCATTTCTCATACCAAATTTCCACTCTCGAACTTCGCCTTACGTAACCGAAAGATATTCCTGACAGAGATCGTTAACGCACTGGCCTTAAACATCAGGATTACTGTCCTCCTTGTGAGGAGTAACTGGAGACTGCGAAGTTATAAGAAGCAAGGCCTGGGGAGAGGACCTATTGTCAAGGTATGTGTCAACATGGTATGATTATGTAAACAGAGGCAATAGGTGTTTAAAAGGCATTTCTTTTTCAATATATTGTCGGAGGACCGAGAGGCAGTGAGAAAGAAAACAATGGAAGGTACTCTTACATTTCGCCGAGGCCTCAGAGACGCATTTCAAGCATCAACCTGTTCCGGAGGTTTAACCGGACACACGCACAAGTCGCCTGTACCAATACAGTCTGGATTGCACATATCCTCACGTTTCTCCACGCGGAACCATTGCTCGGAGCTATCACGCTTTGAAATGGAGACTTCGCCATCGGTGTTCTCACCGGTAAGCTGTTCCAGCAGGATTTGAGGTGGAAATATACATGCGCACAAGTGACCTACAGGACGACAGAATTGCCCGCACTTTTTCGTGCGCTTTTCCATAAGAAACCAGTGCCCGGAGGAATCGCGCTTTGAGACGGCGGCTTCGCCAACGGTGCTCTCTGCTGGAAGCGCGTCAGTCCACGTTTTTCAACCTGGAACCACCACCGTCCGGAGGCGTCGCATTTCAACATAGGGAGTTTGGCAATCGGTACTCTCACCTGCAAGCTGTCCCGGCGGGCCCCAACCCGGTATGTATATGCACCAACACCAGGTTCCCATATCTTCGCACATATTGTGGCAATCTGCACGCTTTTCGACCTCGAACCCCCATTTCCCGGAGGCGTCGCGCTTCAATAACGGGAGTTTGGCATCTGCTGCAGGCAGTTCCGGCGGGATTCCCGGTGGGAACGGACAGTCACAATAAGTCCCCATATCAACGCATTGTGGCTTGCAAGTTTGGCGTTTTTCAACGCGAGCATTAACAGTCGCAGCGGGCTGCGGGGGGGCTGTAGTAATAGGACCTGGCGGGGGGGTATCGGGGCATGAGCACGCACCACCTCCGATATCCCAGCATGGTGGAGGGCAGTAATAATTTATGCCTTCTCCTGCGTTTGTCGACTCCTCTCCACGCTTTGAGACGGCGACTTTTGTATCGGCAGCTTCCTGAGAGCTCTCCGGACTAGAAAGAGAATCAAGTGGCGGAACATGCGGGCAACCGCACACGCCGTTCGAGTCACGACGACACGGTGGGAAGCAAATGCCTCGTTTCTCGGTGTGGATCGAACTCTCAGAGGCAGGAGAGATAAAACGTGGACATTTGCAAAGTCCATTGACGAGCTTACACAGTCCTGGACACCACCAAATTTCCTCAGTGCTGATCAACTTCTCGGAGGCAGCATCCCTGGAGCAGTAGCAAATTCAATTAATTAGCCTAGTACACGATGAGGGAGGGCATTGGGTTGACGGGCAGGTGCAAGTTTTATATCTAAGAAAACATGGGGGGTGGCACAGTTGGGTTGACTCCTCTCCACGCTTTGTCGGAGGGAGGATGCAATTTGGCGGGCACCTGACCAAGCTAGGGAGCGAACGTTCGGCCAGTTGGGCGTTGGATGGAGGAAGATGCTCGTGAGGCAAAGAATTGGCCACCTCTGCGAGGAGGATGGCTGCGGCGGCGGACACCGCAACCTTGAGGAAGGTTGTCTTCATTGCGTACCCGATATCAGATCGGCAAACGGTTCTGGTTCAAGGACGAAGGCAGGAAAAAAGTTGACATGATGGTGCCATGAGATGACGACGTTTCGAAGAGCTTATATATGTGAGTGCAATCCGAGATGTCAATTACTGCCTGCGGATTAGTACCAGAAGACAAAGACCAGAAGTTTGCAAGGATAGATGGAGTTACCTGCCAATTGTTGGAAGAAATTATTGCTGCCTGCGCAAATACTATACAGGATATCCAGGCCCGATTCTGTCTCGATGGTACAAATGACACGGGAGTCGAGATGCATTGACTACTTACGCAATACCGAATAATCATCAAGTCCCAATTCTGGAGATGGTTGCGGGGAACGGCTCTCAAAGCAATGCTGATCTGAAGTAAAGATATCCCTTCTCTTTGTTTCATCGACTTTATTTCTTTGTTCGAACCAGTTGACAGGTCATCAGAGCTGCTTCTATGCTGTTCCTCGCCGTCAATGAGGTCAAATAGGTACTGTACATATGTACTAATGTTGGTAGTCATGAGATCCATATGTGGAACTGGAGAGTGAAACCCGTCTGTAAGACAAAGATTGGTATTCGACAAATTGATTTGTTCAGCATGAATGGTGTATTATGTCGGGAATACAGCCTTGCGGCGCAGGCCAGCTTTTGGCTGTTGAACCTTTCTTTGTCTACTTAATCTAAACCCGGGTCAGGATATCCATGTAATCTGGATCCAGTCAAGTCAAAAGAGACATAGGAGTCGTGCGCAACAGTCTCCTATACCTTCTCACTGGCCCGGGAATTGGAGCTTTGACAGCCCGTCTGCCGCAGAATGCGGGTAATCTCTAGCTGCATTGTAGATCCCAGGGATGTCCAGCTCTATACTGTAAATGAAGATCCACATGCTGTGCCTTACCGTACAAAAGTACTCATATTGTGTAGTACATAGCTACATTGTCTGTCCAACTAATATAACTTAGGCTACGCCAGCTGTCCCCCCCCCCCCCCCCCCCCCCC
>Ga0207748_1000343_pt1 | contig 37107 bp, 47 predicted proteins | sample HigsolmetaGSP13D_FD_184841 | JGI IMG/M metagenome (GOLD analysis project Ga0207748, IMG submission 184841) | High solid enriched microbial communities from the Joint BioEnergy Institute, USA - SP1-3-D (SPAdes) | ecosystem: Engineered > Bioreactor > SSF (Solid state fermentation) > Aerobic >...
GATGGAAATTGGCCCTTTTTATAGGCCTGAAGGGCCAATTGAAGACGTTCCTCCCTAGATATATCGGCCATTAGGTGGTGGTGGTGGGTGGTGGTGGTAGTAATAGTCAAAAACTCGGTGTTGGTGTTGTGGCTGACCAGCTCGGTGGTGTGACCAGCTCGGTGGTGGATTACGTTAGTCTCAACGATTCTTTTATTGACCCGTAAGTCTAGTGCGCCAAGATCCCAGCCGTGAGTGTATCTCCAGTGTTCGAATTGAACACCTGGCGCAGTTTGTTGTATGCTCTGATGCGGCGGAATCTCGGAGTCGAGTTCGTTGAGTCTCTGCTTCCTTGACCTTTGATCTCACTTCCTCTTGAGAAATAATGAGCCAGAAAGGAGCTGGGAGGGCACCTACGTTGACCTGCTCCTTGAAGCCCCAATCTCCATCATCCATCCAGTCCATCTTGAAGGTCCAGAATGCGCAACCGGCCGTTTTCGATATCCAGGTCTTGACCTGCTCGTGGCCAAAGGTTTTGGTCAATCCAGGTCGTTCTGACGGATCGACTCGGTTCCATGTCTGCGTATCCATTACGCAGCCGTACTCGCCTATGTAAACAGCCACGGCGCCTTTCTGGTCAAATACATTACCTTGGCGACCGTTGAGCTCCCATAACTCCCCGGGTATTCGACCGATGATCTCGTGCGGCGACTGGGATCTATCTGATGCTGTAAAGGTATAGTACCTGTGCGTACCAACAATAACTGGATTCACCGGACCAGTACCTGGAGTCCGATTCTTCGACATGGCATAATCCAAAGCCGCAAAAAGGTTCCAGCCATCGCTAATGTATATAGGCAAAGACGGGTCCACAGCGCTGGTGATGGCGAGAATCTCATCATACCACTGATACATTCCTGGGGCGTCCTTGATAGCTTCGTTGCATAGTTGGATTCCAATGATGCCGGACATCGAGTGATAGGTAACTTCTTGTGCAATAAATGCAAGGCAATCTCTTGCAATTACTAGATTGTGTGAGTTTCCCCAGAGTTATACCTTCCCGCTGTCTGTGCCGCTGTGGGCTTCAGGATTCGCTCCGCCGGGAACAGCGTGGAAATCGATCAAGACACCGATACCATGACGGCGGCAGTTTTCAATAACTCGTTTTGTGATACTCCACGCATGAATGTAAACCCGAGAGGGCTCTCCCTCGAAAGCAGTGCCTAAGCAGAAGCTGGGCCCAAGGGTAAAGAAACCAATTGGCAACCGTATAGAGTTACAACGGGCAACTTCTTTGAGCCAGCGAAAGTCGTCTTCAGTTAGAGCAGTGAGCCAGTGCTTCTCCCACTTTGTTCTAGTGGCCTCAAGGCCGGAGACTTTAAGTGATCTACTTTCTGCTCAACGGAATCCACGACTTGAGGTAGCTTTACTTTGCAGGATACTCACTGCTTTACAGCTTCCAAGTTCACTTGATCCGGGCGTGTCATCTTCATACATACTGCCGGTAAGCCATCTCTCGAGCACAAAGATTGATCCAAGGTTCGTCCCATGCTGATATCGATAGCGAAATATATCCCTTGCAGTTGGCGGTGCTGGACCCGCTGGTGAAGCCATCTTGGTCGGTGGAAACGTCTATGTTCACGCATAGAGAGCCAAGCTTGTTGATGTTAGAGACATGCAAAGACACATGAGCAACAATCCTCAACATAGGTCATAGGGACTAAGGAAGCTTCAAATAAGCATAGTAGCATTTAAAGCGCAGGATACATAGATACACAGACTAACGATAACCAGACCTCGATTCGGGTAGCCTCCAAGCAGGAAAACAGTGATTTTTTTTAGCGCCAGTCGTAGAGGATCCTAACAAGGCCGACAAACAGGGATGTAATTGAAATACTGGTATCACTCTGCACTGATTGAAATAGAATATCTGGAAGAGGTATGGATTTTCTTCACAGAAACACCAGGAGACAGAGATCAATTAAAGACGCAAGACTGCTTACGTCAATGACTATGAACTAGCATTTTAGAGATCCCCAGTATGGATCGGAAGAAGGGCTGTGGGGATGTGAGTAGTCTAAACATGTGGGTTCATGATGCGGCCAAGCAAGAGGAATGGAGCGGACATCTGACGTAGCGAGGGGCTAGAGCCTGACCGTCTGTGCAGCTGTTGCTGGGGCTTTGTCGGAGTAACACTGAACATGACTTGCAAAACGCAGTGATATCCAACGTGTTTCAATTCTCTCTTTTTTTGAGTTTTCACGATATCGTCGCTTAGTCGCCACCTCTTCTCACGCCATCTCTGTCCCCCTTGTTGCCGCTAGCCCGATTATTGCATTCCACGATGCGGTCATGAGTCCCCGGTGGTCCTAGACAGTCATAGGCATGGAGAGAACACGCATCGCAAAGGTCTGTCTGTGAAGGCACACACAAAACAGTGCTTGACATGTATCTAATGCTCTTTTGGTATCTCAGGTTGAAAATGTGACCTTGGCGCGTCGTGGTGAACAGGTTGTCGGTACACTTCATCTCACTCCTCACCACCTCATATTCTCGCACACGCCTCCTGCGTCTGCGGAACCGCAAGCACAGGGCACAGTTATTAGACCCAGAGAGCTCTGGATTACATATCCAATAATCTCCTTCTGTACCTTCCGACCAGCACCAGCTGCATCCCGGCAGCCGTCCGCGATTCGCCTTCGATGCCGTGACTTTACATTCGTCTGCTTCTACTTCACAAGCGAGACCAAGGCCCGGGATGTATATGAGACAATCAAGTTATGGACTTGCAAAATCGGCCGGATTGAGAAGCTTTATGCATTCACGTACCAGCCTCAGGCTCCAGAGAGGGAATTCAACGGGTGGGATCTATATGACGCTCGCAAGGAATGGGCTCGTCTCGGTGTAGGAAGTTCCAATTCTGCCTGGCGCATTTCCCAAATCAACGCGGATTATGGAGTATGCTATCAAATCTTCTCGTTCGTGTCTCTGGGTGGTGCTGACACTTCCAGTTTTCCCCAACATATCCAGCACTACTTCCGGTCCCCTCCACGATCTCTGATAATACACTAAACTATGCGGGAAGATATCGCTCGAGAGCAAGGATACCTGTCCTGACATATCTCCATCCCGTTAATAATTGTTCAATTACGAGAAGTTCGCAACCGCTTGTGGGCGTTCGCCAAAACAGAAGTATTCAGGACGAGAAACTCCTGGCAGCGATATTTTCTACTTCACGCCCAGAGAGACCCTTGGCCAATATTACTCCACCGTCCTTGGGACGCGAGTCCACGACCTCGAGTCAAGAAGAGACCTCAGGTGGCCACGCTGGCTTTGAACTGACAAAAGCCGAGGAACTGGAGGATGAAGTGGTAGCATCAGTCCGCGGAGATGCAGAGAAGCCGCAGATCTATGGCGCTCAACAGCGCAATCTCATTGTCGATGCTCGACCTACGGTAAATGCCTTCGCCATGCAGGCTGTTGGAATGGGCTCCGAAAACATGGACAACTACAAGTTTGCTACCAAGGCCTACCTTGGTATTGACAACATCCACGTCATGAGGGACTCCTTAAACAAAGTTGTCGAGGCGTTGAAAGACTCCGACGTCACCCCACTACCGCCCAACAGAGACCAGCTTGCAAAAAGTGGATGGTTGAAACATATCGCTGCTCTTCTGGAGGGAGCTAGCTTGATTGCTCGCCAGGTTGGCCTTCAGCATTCGCATGTTTTGATCCATTGTTCAGATGGATGGGATCGTACCAGCCAGCTGAGCGCTCTGAGCCAGCTATGCCTTGACCCGTACTATCGAACACTAGAGGGATTCATGGTGCTTGTGGAGAAAGACTGGCTGTCTTTTGGTCATATGTTCCGCTATAGGTCTGGGCTCTTGAACAGCGAGAAATGGTTTCAAATTGAAAATGAGAGGATTGTAGGGGACTCGGGCCGCGCATTTGGAGAATCCGGTGGTGCAGGCAAGGCTCTTGAGAACGCCTTTCTTAGTGCCAAGGGTTTCTTCAACAGGGACAACACGAGTCGCGATTCTCTCGCTGAATCCGACGGGGAAATGCAGAACTATGATTCGGACAGTCCAGGACCGAGAAAGATCGGCGCGCCTCCAAGGACAGTAGTGTCCGAGAAGGAGGTGACAAAGGTCAAGGAGACCAGTCCGATCTTTCACCAGTTTCTTGATGCCACTTACCAGCTGCTGTATCAATATCCAACTCGCTTCGAGTTTAACGAACGCTTCCTACGACGACTCCTTTATCATCTTTACTCGTGTCAGTACGGAACATTTCTGTTCAACAGCGAGAAAGAGCGCGTGGAAGCAAAGGCTAGGGAGAGAACGCGGAGCGTGTGGGATTACTTCCTAGCTAGGAGAGACCAATTTATCAATCCGAAGTACGAGCCTCTCATTGATGACAATAAGCGGGGAAAGGAGCGTCTCATCTTTCCTCGTACAAATGAAGTTAGGTGGTGGAGCGAAGCGTTCGGCCGAACAGATGCAGAGATGAATGGACCTCTTCCTTCCGGGGCTGGTCTCTCCACGGGTCGAGATAGTCCTGGCAGCAAAAGGCCGCCCGTCCTTACAGGCGTTGAGACTGCGAATCACTCTGTCGGCAGTGGGGTTGCTGGCAAGGCAGTACCAAATGCCGCATCAACCGGGATAGCTGCACTGACGGCAGGACTGTCAAGTCTAGGCTTACCTAAGAACAAGGAGAACAGCCAAGATTCGAAAGGCTCCTCTAACAGGAACAGTGAAATGGAGGTGGAGATGCAATAAGAGATTCTTAATGTCCTTTACAATTCAATTTCCATATGGAGAGCAAGCGGCGTACTGGGCGACATCGGTCTGGACGGACGTGGACTGCTGGTTCGTATCTGGGATATGGCTTAGAGCATGACCCATCTCTTATTATTCCCTGTTGGGCTCGAGATTTCATAGCTCTTCATGGATCGTAGCGTTTCGAGTTCTGTTCATGACACCCATCCTAGCGTAAGCTCACAGGATCTGGAAGTTTAAGTGTCGGGAAATGGTTGGGACTGTGGTGGGAGATGTATGTACAATAGATCGGAGGCAGAAGTGATTTGCACTTCTCTACTACGGAAATAATACCCTGTACCTAGGATGGCAGTTATCATGATTCCAAAGTGAGTAGTTCGCTATAGCTGGGCCCGGGGCCTAGGTCTTGACTCCCGAAAGGGAAAGGCGCCGGGGGCACGCAAGCGAGGGCAAACCCCAAGCCCTATCCCGAAAATTCCCCCACTAACGCGGAATCTCATAAAACATCACAGCGGCCGCGACCACTTCCACTTCGACCGACTTCCCAACTTCGGAGCTCCGCTACATCGCCCAGCGTCCTCGGCCGTTTCTTCAAAGCCTCAATTCGACAGGCAGAAACGCAATCATGGCTGCTACCCAGGGAGCTATCTCGAAGCGCCGCAAGTTCGTCGCCGACGGTGTCTTCTACGCCGAGCTGAACGAGTTCTTCCAGCGCGAGCTGGCCGAGGAGGGCTACTCGGGCGTCGAAGTTCGTGTCACTCCCACCGTCACCGATATCAGTATGTCGCCAGATGTCCTGTTTTTATGTCCAATGTTTGGTCGAATGAGAAGGAGAGGGGAGGGGTCTTGAAATCAGTGGACGGGAACAAGTAAATTTCCTTACAGGACAGTCCATACTAACGGATGCTCTTCTACAGTCATCCGCGCTACCCACACCCAGGAGGTTCTTGGTGAGCAGGGCCGCCGCATCCGTGAACTTACCTCCCTCATCCAGAAGCGCTTCAAGTTCCCTGAGAACTCGGTCTCTCTCTATGCCGCCAAGGTTCAGAACCGCGGTCTGTCCGCCGTCGCTCAGTGCGAGTCCCTCCGTTACAAGCTGCTCAACGGTCTGGCCGTCCGGAGAGCTTGCTACGGTGTTTTGAGGTTCATTATGGAGAGCGGTGCCAAGGGTTGTGAGGTCGTCGTTTCCGGAAAGCTGAGGGCCGCTCGTGCCAAGTCCATGAAGTTCACGGTACGTCTCGATTTCCGACATCAAAATACCCAGCATGATGGGGAGAATTGAGTACTTGTGTGAGGTGGTGGAGTAATGGGTGGCAGTTCTTTTAATATGGGCGTGATTTGTCGCCGCAATTGATCGAAGGGAACTCGACGCTGATAATCGGGTGTTCACATAACAGGATGGTTTCATGATCCACTCCGGTCAGCCTGCCAAGGACTTCATTGACAGCGCTACCCGTCACGTCCTCCTTCGTCAGGGTGTCTTGGGTATTAAGGTTAAGATCATGCGCGGTTCCGACCCTGAGGGCAAGGCCGGCCCCCAGAAGTCGCTGCCTGACTCCGTCACCATCATCGAGCCTAAGGAGGAGCAGCCCGTTCTGCAGCCCATGAGCCAGGACTACGGCGCTAAGGCCCTCGCCGCCCAGCAGCTTGCTGAGCAGCAGCGGCTGGCGGAGCAGCAGGAGGCGGAGGCCCAGGAGGGTGCGGGTGTGGAGTACGCGCAGGAGTGATCTACTATTAGTTCTCTTCCTCGCTGTTTCTCTTTTGTCTTGTTTTTCTGTTTCCTATTACCCGCAACAACTACAACATGAATTACTCCTTACCACCACCTGGTTTCGTTGTCTTGGGCGGGAGTATCTATTCTAACGTACCTATCCACCCTATCTCCTAGACCACTGGTGAAAAATACTATGATGCATGGAACGATGGGAAAAAGATGAACGTACGTCCTGGCATGGGGCAGAATTGTGATGGCGGGCTTTAGGATCAAACGGGAGAGAAGCACTGCCAAAAAATGCGAATACTCTTTCACGGCCGATCCCTTCGTATTTGCCGTGGGACAGCAGAGTTCTTGCTAGAGTACCACGAATGAGTGCGCCTCTGCTCCAGAGGACATGAATGCCTTTAGCTTGGACAGTCTGATAAGAAATCTTCGTAACCTTGTAAAAAGATACGTAAAACCTCTTTCATCTTGAATTTGTAGACCTTAGGTCTTTTTTCGTATCATTCATTTATCTGAAGGATCTGTACATTGGTTTTTTTTTCCAACCTGCCGCCATGGCTTTAAAGTTTTCTATTTTCGTTTCTTTCAACCAAACTCACAGAAACACTTCAATGTTCATTTCCAGCGTGCTGACAGGGTATTTCAGTTCATACTTCTCCAGCACAGTAGGATGTAGGATACCAAAGGCGCCAATGACATGCTCCTTGCCGGCGATGCGGACGTGGATCGACGCGGCATGACCCGGGAAGTAAGTGGGATCTGTATGTCATCGTTAGAATCTCCGGAAGATAAAACGAGTTCGCATTTTGCTTACCGTCCAACTCCTCGATCCAGTATTGTGAGTCCCCTACGGCGGGGTTATCAAGGCCTTCCTCGCCAGTGATGAAGGCGCTCTTGAGCATGGCCATGATGCGGTCCAGGAGACCGTGCACAACCTCGAAACCGCTGGTCTTACCATACCATGCAGCTGCGAAATGTCTCTCGTTACGACTCTTTCGCTCCAGGGACGGGTCTTTGAACGCCACATCGCTGACCTCGAAGATCTTCATTGGGACGCTGTGGTGTTTATTCTCTCTGATGGTCTTCAACAGGCCAGGAAGGAGACTCGTGCGCACGACCTGGAACTCATGAGTCTTCGGGTTTGCCAATTTGACGGCAGTCTTCCCGTCATCCTTGCGGTTGAGCCATGCGAAGTTCTCGTCATGGGAGCATAGAATCAGCGGCAAAACTTCTGACCAGCCTGCCATCGCAGCCTCCATTCTAATAATATCGCTCAGCTTGTTGACTGGCAGAGGTTGAGCAACCGTGCCGGATTTGCTGGGGAACGATCGCGGAAGGTTATTGAACCCGTAAGCAATAGCAACGTCCTCCATGATGTCTGCTTGGTGAAGCACATCAGCACGAGTTGGTGGAATTTCCACGTCAATAAGATCAGGCGAGGTCTGCGACGGCTTTGCGTGGTAAGCCATTCTCGTCAATAAGTTACAAATCTCGGAGGGAGAGAGATTCAGGTCGCAGCACTGATTAATATACGAAACCTCCGCCTGGGTCGTCCGAGGCGTAAGGTCCGGGACTACTCTGGTTTCATTGTTGTGCTCAGAAATGATTTGGATAGGCTCGATGCTATATGCAGGTAAGCTAGGGTTCGCACACACGTAGAGAAGCAGAACAAGACATACGTGAATGGTTCGGAGGTGTATTGAGAAAACATAGTGACCATAATTTTGTTCACTATCTCAAGCTTTGTCTTGTCGAGTGCAGTGATTTCGATGAACACATTCTTCGTGTTCAGCGTTATTTTCGAATGATTACCATTGATGATCGGCGGTAGAGAGCAGACAACTCTCCTCGAATCGTAGATGACAGGGTAAACGGGAGAGTCCCGAATGATGTGAAGGTACCTCCCAAGATGCTTGTCCTTCTGTTCATTTGAATTAGCGTCTCTCACTTTTCCAAGTAGGAACGACCTCAAATACCTCGTAGAATTCCATCAATTCCTCCCCATTCATCTGCTTCGTCTGGTTCAGAGGGACGAAGCTGATGTCTTTAGGAGGGAGGGCCTCATAAGAAAATGGCCCCTGGATAGTGTCCAGGTCATGAGTCCCAATAGACACCAGGGTTCTTTGCCTGGCCAGGTTTTGGTGGAGCTTGTCTTGTAGCGCGATGAATGAGTCATATCGAGCTTGATCGAAAGTGATATTTCTCAGCACTGCGCCCGATATATATGGCCTTATTTTCATGGTCTGTTGTTTTTGTTCAGCGAGTGTTCATCTTTTTTCCAGCTACAATCTTTTCTTACATCTTCCTTGACAATGATTGTCTGAAGCTCCCCGCTGGCAGGGGGCACCAGTCTGTAGTTAGGCAGCGGTTTCCGACCGAGGAAAATGTTGAGCATAAGCGCAAGGCCCTCGAAGCAGAGAAGGTCATATCTGGAATCGTCTTAGCGGTGGAATCCTGGCCACATGCCGAGTCGCAGGGAGACGCACCTGTTCGCAGGAATCTCGATCTTGAGCTGGGGAGGTTCTTGCTTCCCATCTACTATCGGGCGGTCCGAATACGTTGTCTGTGTCACTCAGTATTGGAACTTGACCTGTAATGGTGTCACGAGGGGTATTACGTCTTCATCAAGTTCAATTCCTGTTTTAAGGGAGTTAGCGTACCCCGCCAAAGCACCCAGTTTAAAATAATGGTCAAACATACCGAACTCGAAGCACAACTCATCAAACTCCTCCGTAGTGTAGCTATAGAGATTTATCAATCAGTTTATAAAACTGGAAGAGGGGGCGCAAAAAAAAGGGCTGTGCGTACTCTCGACCTAGCTCCTTGAAGAGCGCGGCCTTGTCGACCGATATAGTGGGCATGGCGAGACGGATCCTTTTCGCAGCAGAACCGGGAGATGCGGGGTGTGATGGACCAGAATAACACAAAGGCTCAACTGTCGCCCGAAGACACAATGGGAGGAAGCGGAGGGCTCCTAGACGGTCGGCGTTTGGCGACTCTGCACTTCCTGTGGGCTGTGTCCCGCCGCGAGGCGTAAAGTCCGTGACACATTTATCTGAGATGCGGCTTGGCCCTCGCGGGACCGCCGCTTGCGCCGCCGCCGCCGCCGCGTGCACGGCCACAGTCCCCTCGCTCCCCGACCCTCACCAGCCACAGCGCAGTCGCGCGCTTCAGGTCAAAGACCCCAAGCCGAAGCCAGCCAGACAGGATCCAAGCTCACCTTCCAACATTTGGCCAGGACCCTTTAGAACATCGTAATAGACCGCTCGTTTCTCCCCTCACCCCGCACCCCTCCCAGTCCGTCGAAAGGATCCCTCTCCATACTCCTGCGGTCGGGTCACGACGCTCCTGGGCCACAATCCAATTCTCGAGGTATGTTCTGTGCTGTCGTCGCGGCTCAGCGTCCCCTGCGACGGTCCAAGCCCCACGAAACCTCGTCCGGGGCTTCTCTAACCGCCTACCGTTCCTATGCCAGCACGAACCCCCTACAGGCAGTGCTGATTCACACGCTGCTTAGGTACCCAAGCTGATACGACGTCCATGAAGGACTCTCGCTCCTAAATTTATTGAAACGCGTCCTGTCTGCTTGGTTACTGGGTCGAGAGACAGCCTAGTATCAACGGTTCCCGAGGACTTGGACCTGCCACATCCTCGCCTCTTCAGTCCTTTATCCGACGCGATATGAGTCAAATAGAATCCGCGATGGATGCCCAAGCCGAAAATGATGAGCTCTACCCCATCGCCGTCCTCATTGATGAGTTAAAGGTATGGTCCTGTTGATATCGCAAAATTCATGCGGCAGGCGAGGAGACATGTCTCAACTGACGACTGGAACACGTAGCATGACGATGTCCTCCTTCGTCTGAATGCAATCCACCGCCTTTCAACCATTGCGCTAGCCCTAGGTCCGGAAAGGACGCGTGACGAACTAATCCCGTTCCTTGATGGTTAGTCCCGGCAATACATACTCGTGGAGACAATCAAGCCTAACAGATCACCACTAGACTCTGTCGAGGATGAGGATGAAGTTCTGACTGCGCTGAGCGAGGAGCTGGGCAATTTCATAGAATATGTCGGCGGTCCAGAGTACGGGCACGTGATACTCTCTCCGCTGGAGAACCTGGCAGCAATTGAAGAGCCATTGGTCCGGGATAAGGTGGGATACAATTAACCGGAATTGCGTTGTGTTATACTTATGTTATCATAGGCTGTTGAATCCCTCAACAAGATCTGTGAGCAGCTGTCCCAAAAGCAGATCGAGGAGTACTTCATACCCATGGTACTTCGCCTGTCAAAAGCGGACTGGTTTACTTCAAAGATCTCCGCCACCGGGCTGTACCGTGTCCCATACCGCAGAGTTTCTCCGGCTGTACAACAAAGCCTTCGGCAGCATTTCGGGGGTCTCGTACATGACGAGACGCCAATGGTACGAAGGCAAGCAGCAACTAACCTCGCCAAGTTCGTCAAGGAGTTGAGTACTCCCATAATCATAGAAGAGATGATACCTCTGTTCCAGTTTCTCGCGAGCGATGATCAGGATAGCGTGCGCCTGCTTACAGTCGATGTTCTCATCTCAATCGCCGAGGAAATTCCAAAGGCGCAGCAGCTAAGCCATGGTGTACTTCTAACTTCTTTGCGGAATTTGTTCGAGGACAAGAGCTGGAGAGTCAGATATATGGTGGCCGATAGATTTGAGAAGGTAGACATTCCATTCCAACGTCCATAAGGTCATATGCTAACAGTCTCATCCTTAGATCGCTAAAGCTGTCCATGAAGAAGTTGTGACTCGCGATCTGGTTCCGGCGTTCGTGAAGCTCCTGAAAGACAATGAGGCAGAAGTTCGCACTGCCATTGCTGGCCAAATTCCTGGTATCATCCTCTGGTGTTCCTAGCTTGCTTTCGTGGACTAATTGGCTCTAGGCTTCTGCAGCTTGATCGACCGAGACACCTTGCTCAATGAGGTCATGACTACCATTGAAGATCTGGTCTCAGATCCATCGCAACATGTTCGCGCAGCTCTGGGCACCCAAATCAGCGGACTTGCGCCAATCCTTGGAAAGGAAGAGTAAGTGCAGTCACGGTCATCTAAGGATTTTCAGCCAGCCGCTTACGCCATATCCAGGACAATCGCACACCTGCTTCCAATGTTCCTTCAGATGCTGAAGGACGAATTCCCTGATGTCCGACTTCATATAATTTCAAAGCTGGAACTAGTGAACAAGGGTATGGGCGAACTTGTTATGTTTGGCTGAAACTCTGGAATCTGACGCGTAATCCAGTCATCGGCATTGAGCTCCTTTCCCAGTCACTACTTCCCGCAATCGTGCAGTTGGCCGAGGACAAGCAATGGCGAGTTCGTCTAGCCATTATCGAATACATCCCCCTCCTCGCTAGTCAACTTGGGGTCAAGTTCTTTGATGAACAACTAAGTAACCTCTGCATGGGTTGGCTTGGAGATACCGTTTTCTCCATTCGCGAGGCGGCTACCCAGAACTTGAAGAAACTTACAGAAGTATTTGGTGTGGAATGGGCGAATCAGTCCATCATTCCGAAAGTTATGGCCATGGGGCAGCACCCCAACTACCTTTACCGAATGACGACATGCTTCGCAATCTCTGTAAGTGCTCGTACACTCCCAACAAAGTATTTCGTTTCTAACTTGTCAAGACCCTTGCGCCTGTTGTGACTCTCAATATTATTGAATCTTCGATCCTTCCTATATTGGACAGACTGGTGTCTGACGATATCCCTAATATCCGTTTTAATGTCGCGAAATCATATGCTGTACTCATTGATACATTGCGACGCCTCCCCGCCGAAGGGTCCCTTTTAGATCTGGAGAAATCCGGCAAACCTGGAACTCCGTCGCCACGGGGCCAGACTCTCATTCAGCAACGAATCCTTCCAAACTTGGAGAAACTACAGGAAGATGAAGATGTCGATGTTCGATACTTTGCTACAACTGCCGCGGGCGGCCGCGAAGAGGTTATGCAGACCTCCCCGTAGGTTGTCATAGACCATATCCTGCGGTTTTGCACATGACTGTGAGTGTAGAAGAGTTTTTTCGGTGAAGGCGGAAAGAGTAGCTCTGCTTACTCGCGAACTCGGAGGGATACGTTTGTCAGGTTAGAGACATAATCAGCATTTGAGAGGGATGAAAATGCTCCGTGGCGTTTTACTTTCGATGCAATGTAGAGTTCCAAACCAATAAACAGTCTTAGAAGCTTTCCGCGCAATGGAAGCAGAGATAGTGCTATAACTCTCACTGTGAGAAGTATAAAGTGGGCTTCCTTTTTAGATACAGCCTTGGCCTAAGGCACTATGGTACAAGATCTCGTTTCAGTGACCTATCGGAAAGCTGAAACTGTCCCAGTCAAACTAGGAGACACCACATATGGAAGGTCTGCTTAAAAGCACAAACCACTGCATGCGGATCATGGCGAAGATCTCATCAGAAGTCTGTGGCAGTACCTCCAAGCCTCGCGTAAAGCCTAACTAAGGTATGTTCGGCATAGGGCCCTTTCAAGTCGTATCTAGATCTGGATTTCGATCAACAGAAGCTACAACGAACCATCCACCAAGTGGTCGCCGAAAAAAAAGCCTGGCGGACGTGTAAGCCGTTGAAGCCTGTCTGACTCTTCTTTCCGTTCGAAAAGGCCAAGTGCCTAGTCCCCTTCAGATTTGTTACCTTTCTCTGCCTCGGGAAGTTTTGGAGAAACAGACAGCTCGCCTTCCGCTTTCACCTCGTTCTTGGGTACAGGGGATGTATTAGACTTGTTTGTCGTTTGGTTGTTTCGGGCGAATTTGCAAACAGGTTTATGGTGAGGCCAGTGCCTCACCTGACAATCCGTAGAGCAATATCTAGGATTTACCACTTAGTACCGATTGTTGAAGCAGTATACAAACCGAGACAGTGGACTTCTAATAAATTTACAAAGACTAGATTCATATGGACTGCAACATACCCGACAATGTTACATGCAGAGCACATCTTGGTCTCTGTTTTCTTGAGGCAGTACCAACACCGACCCTCAGAGGAGAAAGCTGAGAGTGGTTACTTGACGCTCGAGTATACAAAAGCAAGGTTCGCAGCTCTTTCTCACATTCTGTCTCCCTTGCACAGAGGGGAATGGCGATGGCATGGAACGTCACTTTTAAGACACGACCCTTGTGAGATGTTCCTCTCTTCACGGTGCTATCACCATATGTGATACCACGATAGAAAATTTCTGGGTGCTTTCCACAAGCATGACACTTCCAGTTGTCGCCAGTGAGGAAGGCTATCTGCTCACACTTTTCAATAAGGGCTCTCAAGTGGTTTGCAAGGGCATCCTGACACTTCTTCCACGCATAAAAGGGAACTAGACCCTCCACCACATCGCGAGGAATTTTTTCCTTGAAAGTGAAATGAACTAGTTCAATATTCGCAGCCACACACGCGAGTTCAATCTTGACCGCAACAGTAAAATTATTCTTTTCCAAGGTATCCTTCTTCTTGTCAGCCATGATTATGATGATTCTTTGAAACAATGCCGGACTGTTCAGTAAACAAGGCTGATGAACAGAAGAGCTGCAAAGTGTGGTTTGAGACTCTTTTGAAGATACAAAGTCTGAAAAGTGATTGGATTCAACAGAAAGAGACAAATCTGGGCAGCTGTTATGAGAACACTGTGCGCGAAGTGAAGTGAACAGGCGGCCTTTGGGACACTACCATTATCCACCATCTGTTAAAGGCTGATGCCTCAAGAGACAGAAGATACAGATAATTGTACAGAATAAGGAATGGATTAAATATTATTAAATTTTCATAATGTCTTGTGTCTGTCCTTTGATGATACATAAAACTGCATATTCAGCTGAGAACCCAGATACCCCTGAAAATATTAGATATAAGAGTAGGGAATTCTAGTGAAAAAGAAATAAATTGAAGAACCATTGTTAAGAAGAGGATTTTGTTCAGATGTGCAGCACATTGTGACTCTGCTTGGCAGCTGATGTGCGATACATAGTAGTACTGTACATACCTATGTCTGTACACTAATAGTTATCTGTAGAGATTGCCAATCATTTTCTCCTGTTCTTGAAAAGACATACTTTTTTGAGAATGCCTTTTATTCATCTTTTGGAAACAAATGTAGTAGGCAGTTAGCTACCCATTGTAGCAGAAACCGTCAGCATTGAAACCACTGAAAAAGTCAATTCTGGCATGTTGTAACGACAGGCCTAGATAACTAGACCTAATAGGGCCGTTGGTTTATCTTGAAGACAAGAAACAAGGGGGTGAGCAATATAAAAGTAAGAATAAGCCTGTGTTACTAGCAGTGTCTATATGACAAGTTGCTATGTGAGTCGACCACGAGGGTCGGATCCTGTCTGAAAGGAACGTCATTATATACATGCCTGTCTCCCAGTCTTTTGGTGATCATGGTGATCGAGGTGATCGAGCTGATCATGGTGATCAAGGTGATCAAGGTGATCGTGGTGATCGGATCAGTCACGTGCCGATCAGCTACTTCCCTCGGTCCTTTAATTATCCGGCCTTTGTTTGGCAAAGTCCATAACACATGTGAACATGCCTACAATTAGAGCATATCCAGTAGAATATATACTTTAAAACTCCAGACAACAGGATGTACTACAAGCAAATCATGAGAGTTGGGTATGGGTGTAGCAATCAGAAGTGTGGTTGGTGTCATGTCCTACCAAATTTTGTCAGCCTGATTTGACAACGTTGCCTTTTCCTGCACTGTCCGCGCCTTGGCTCGGAGGAGATTCCACTACCACTTATCAACCAGCTTTGTTATTATTTTTGTCTCTTACAAGTTCATCGCTACCATTGGATGTCTGAATATACACCTTCCCCTTCAGATTTTCTATATACCAACTGTTGTACGCAGTTAAATTTTTTGTGCACTTTTCTGCTGCGAGCTTGTTTTCTAGTCTCTTGATATCTCAACTGAGTTCAGTGAAAGTTTGACAAAAGTGAGGCTTCTTGAAGCATAGGAAAACAGTTTCGCTAGTCATTCCCTTTTTATTTACGCGGCATTCTTGCTGTCATTGCTGTTGTGTACTACTACTCAGCATGTCTATGTCTGTGTCGTGGCCATATCGCTTTAAATCTCTTTCCCCAGACGAAGTCCAGTACCGTCGCGAGATTCTGAATCTTCGCGGTTACTATGCGCAATGTTCCGCACTTGTTGTTATTTTTAGCATCTTCATTTACGGAAACACCCGCAGAAAGGACTCCACCCAGCAAGCAGTCCATGCAAGGAAGATCTCATGGTGGGACTCGCCTCCTTTCCGAGGACGGACAGAGACGAGGAAACAATACCTCATTACCTTACTTTGGCTTACATGGCTCCTGAGTCTCTCGGTGTGGAAGACTGGCGATGGTATGTCCATGAGCGATCATTCCTGTTACAGATTCCGCCTTTCTAGAGCTCTATCCAGCGGGATGCTGAAATAGCAAGTGCGCAAGACTAACAAATTTGACTCTATAGATTATCTCCATCTCACAAAGGCCCTGGGGCATGTTTCACTTTCTCAGTTGCCTTTCCAGTTCCTGCTGTCGCCTACTTCGTTTATATTTACATCGAACCCGGCATTGCCATCCATCCTCTCGGTTATAACGTCAATTCCTCAACCGGCTCTTACGCCTTATCACCGCCTCTTCGGCCGACTGATCATTTTACCTCTTCTTTTGAGTCATGGCGCTTTATATCTTCTCTTCTTCGCACAATTGAAGCATCCCGACTTTGGAACTTTGCTTGTGAAACGGATCCAAGACCTGGACGTCCAGTGGGGACTGGCAGGACTGGGGTTGGCGTTGTCTATCCTGCTCTTTCAACGTCAAACTCCCAATAAGTTAGGATCGCAGAGATGGACAATGGGACATCTTCTGGGGTCTAGGAAACGAACGTTCTATGTAGTGCATCTGTCGCTTGTGGCGGGCATGCTTGTTGCGGCGTATTTTCATGTTATCTACGCCCGAGTTTTCGTACTCGAGACTGTGGGAATCTTCCTGGCTGATATAGTATGTTGCTGGGCATTGACAGTGTTGAAGAAGACACCTAGAACTTGAATCTCTGCAGATGTCGCGAGGAAGAAGTTCAAGACATTCAGATCATAATGTCAAGTGAATGCTAACTAGAAAGATTAACTACTACGTATTGTACTTGAGAGAGCAAATCCGGTAACTATGAGTAGAAGAATTTGAAAAGCATTTCATTTCAACTGGTCTCTGGAGAACTCCTGCATACTGGAGTCGTGAGTGACAGAAGTCCCAAGAGCGGATATTTGTCGAAGACTTGAACCTCTTGGTAGAGCTCTGTGGCTAAAAGCATGGGCAATTTTACTCCACCCCCTGGACATCATCATTATTTGGAGTCTGGACTCTGGACGACAACCCAGGGGCGCATGCGGATCTACATAGTACTCCGGATTCCGGACTCTGCCTCCGGCTGTACCTAGGTACCTAGGTAGCCGGGGCGGTAGAAGAACTGCACCGGATCGGGTTTAGCACCTCTGGCTTCTAGGAGTTGTTGCCACTGACTCGCACACAGCTTTTCAGAAAGTTCTTGTGTCTCTGTATTTCTTTGAACAGTTGACTATTATTATGAATAATAATAATAATAATCATTAATGTATGGTATCCTCCCTGATAGCAGGAAAGGAAAAGGTTCAATTCTGTGAGTACCAGAAAGATGATTTGCGCAAAGCTAGAAGCCCGTCCGCCCGCTAAGAAGCTTAGCAGGCACGCTGTCCGCGCCCGGATGGGTCTTTGGCGTTCGGACAAGTGACAGCCGCGACACACCCCCCAATATCTTGTTCTTCCCATACACCGTTCATCGTTCGTTGCTCTCAATGTGAATTCATGCATTAAGATTTGGTGTTTTTTACTGTCGCTTGTATGTTTTCTCCTTTTTAAGCGGAACCCGGATGGCAGGATGCGACTTCAACGACTTGTCATCCTGCTGGCAATCGTCGCCCTGGCCGGCCTGTCAATTGTGCTACTTAAGACTCCTGTTGTTGACGCGCCTCTCGATGTAACTTCAAGCGCGCCCTTCGAACATAGCCTGCCACCGAATTTCAAGAACCTGCTACCTCCTCCGACGGAAAGGTCACATCCAATCGCCAAACTCATTGCCGATGCGGACGCGCAGTTCGAGGAATTGCGATCGCGCCAGTCGAAGACCTTAGCAGAGGCTGTGGAGGAATATCGGCGCCGCTATCAGATGCACCCACCGCCGAATTTTGATAAGTGGTATGAATTTGCGCGAGCGAAAGGCGTTCAACTGATAGACGAATATGACACGATTTATCACTCGTTATTGCCCTTTTGGGCTCTGTCACCCAAGACCATCCGTGAACGAGCTCGTGAGACACTGGGTTTTGATAATGCTATGATCGGACTTTTGATAAGAGATGGCAAGGTTACAAAGGTAGAAGGAGGGGGAGATGGGCGCAAGTGGCAGCGAGAGGCGACTGTCGGCATGATGAAGGACTTCGTCCAGTATCTGCCCGATATGGACCTGGTCTTCAACACCCATGATGAGCCCCGAGTCGTCGTGCCAAATGAGGACCTTCAAAGGCTGGTGGCTATTGCGAAGGAGCGGGTAATTCCTGCCGCCTTCAAAAACCCATCGCCGACGAATGCGTTCTCGAAGAGGCCTTCTGATCTCAATAAAGGTGATCGAATCGAGGAGGTTCGCACGACCCGGTTCAACCGGTTTGCCCATCAGCCCACCTGGACAAACTCTCGAATTTCTTGCCCTGTAGACACTCCCGCGCGCTCTCTCGAGGACGATGTTCCAGATAATATCACTGCCTATTCGTACGGCGAGCTCGGTTTCATTTACAACACTACAGCATTCTCGGATATCTGCCTGTCGCCGTCTCTCAAGAGCACTTACGGGTTCTTCGACAGACCTAACGCGTTTGATATCGTCCATGATCTGTTTCCCGTATTCTCGCAGAGCAAGATCTCCAGTTTCCAGGATATATTATATCCCAGTCCCTGGTATTGGGTCGGAAAGGTGCCGTATGAAGCAGATAAAGATTTTGACTGGGAATCGAAGAAGGACCAAATGTACTGGAGGGGCTCGACAACTGGAGGCTTCTCCCGAGCTGGAGGCTGGAGGCGGCAGCATAGACAGCTGTTTGTGAAGAAGATTAATGCACCGGACAATGCGAAAATTCTCGTCAAAAATGAAGATGGAATGTGGATCTCGAAAGAGGTTTCCCGCAAAGATTTCAATGAATCCTTTAATGTCAAGTTCACATATATTGGACAGTGTGACCCGGACGACTGCGCCGCGCAACATGAATTTTTTGAGGTCGTGAAACCTGCTGGCCAACAGGACGCTTGGGCTTACAAATATCTGGTGGACATTGATGGAAATGCCTTCAGCGGTCGCTACTATGCTTTCCTGCTCAGTAATAGCTTGGTGTACAAGATTGCGATCTTCCGCGAATGGCACGATGAGTGGCTCAAACCCTGGGTGCACTATGTACCATTGAGTCTCAAAGGCGACGAGTATGTGGAGAGTGTGCGATATTTTATGCTTGAAGACGAAGGAAAGATCCAAGGCCCACGGTTAGCTAAACAGGGTAAAGAATGGGCACAAAAAGTTTTACGAAATGAGGATCTCGAAGTTTGGTTTTTCAGGCTGCTTTTAGAGTAAGTTGGACCCCTTACAGTTGATCTCTCGAACTTCCCGCCAACTTATTTAATAGGTACGGACGATTAGTAGATGACAATCGGGATAAGTTGGGATTTTCTCTATGACCTAAATAGGTTCATTTAGGGACGTATATGTTTGTCCTACCTCTGTATATCTATATCTTTTGACATTTTCGCTTGCGGTTTCTCAACTTCCGAGGGACCATTGCTATTTTTCTGAAGCTGATTTTTTTTTCTTTTTTTCTCCTTTTTTTTTTTTTCATTCCCCTCTGTCTGTATCAATACCATTTCGTCGATGCGATTTACTAGAACTGTACAGTACCAGACTGAGTACGTGGCCGCATGTCTATAGGCACCAGCGTTGGTACATGGGTCTTTTCCCCGGGATGTCCAACAACATTGTTTATGCCTGCCATCATATTGATGATTGACTTAAAAGAGGAATAGGAAGGATATATGAGTTGAGTTTGGGGCTGTGTAAACATAACTGATCACACTAGGTGCAGATGTAAACAACCAATATGTGAGGTGGCTGAACTTGGTTCGCCCCCCGTCTTGCAGCTCTGACAGCCCTAGTACAGTACCTTAAGGTAGCTTCAAAGGTTGTACAGAGAGTGTCGGTGGGGCCACGAAGGACATTATGCAGAAATCTCCTAGAGAGGCAAATCTGTCTCCTTTATAGAAGCCGAGTTGCAGTAAAATAGAACACTGGTTCCGGATGGCTTTCTGCCCGTGCTGAGGGTGAATCGACATGGACTGAGCAGATGACCGAATGACGCGGGGTCGCCGCTGAGATAAACCTACCTGCTGGGGCGACCTCTAGCACCCAAGGCAAAGCGAGAAAGGCCGTTGACGACAGCACACACTCTCTGAATACTAACGAAAGATCAGATGCACCAGAGGTGATCTGGCTGCGAAGTGGATCGGAGATCATCCTTTCCATCCCTTGGTCTGTCGGTGTAGAGGGCTGAGGCTCCCGTGAGCTTCTCCCATCTGCTATGGCGACGCAGCTCCTAGGAGCTTTGAGCTCCGTCGTGTTATTCGCCTACGGCCTCTCCACATGGATTCTGTACGGCTTAAAGGCAGTGTGGAAGGGGACATTCTTCAAACGACCAACTGAGAAGGAGAAACTGGAGCTGCAACTCGGTATGGTTTCAACTCCGTTCCTTTCGAACCCGTTGCATCTCCTTCCGCTTCTCAGCTTCCTATAACGGTCATTCGTGAAGCCACCAATGACTAATTACCAGCTGGCACATCTCAGCTAGAGACCGATTCTGGAATCTGTCGAAGCAGTGGACTGGTCTATCTCACCAATTTCTCACGTTGCGCAATGGGTTCAAGTTCCACTACCTCTGCAGCGACGCCCTAGGCACTCCTGTGAACTCCCATTCGAACAAGCCTCTTGTTATCTTCATCCATGGTTTTCCGGACAGCTGGGCCATATGGCGTCACATACTCTCCTCAGCTTCCATTCGAGACTCGAGCATCCTGGTCGCGGTTGACCTACCCGGATACGGTGGAAGCGACGGAATGAAGAAATACACAGCAACAGAGGTATTAGACAGTCTAACTGAATTTATAGTTGCTGTCAGGGAGAAGTATGGTATTGACCATGACACGACTACGCATCCTGGAAGAAGGGTCATTATCGTCGGCCATGACTGGGGTTGCGTTCTCGCCATGCGGCTCGCCGCCGAAGCTCCTCAGGTGGCAGATAGATTCATTCTGACCAATGGACCGTTGGTAGGTGTCAGAGCTATTGTCCTTGTCCTTCGCATACTAATTCCTTTGTTCTGTTTTTAAGCCAGGTCTGGTCTCATCGAACATTCGTCGCCTACTATCCTCTTCCCTCAAGATGTTCAAAACGTCTTTGAATGCCCCATTCCGCTCCCGCTCGACGTTTATCAAGGCAATTATGACTTTGAAGCCCGTCCTGCGCCAGTTGGTTTTATCGGGCTACATCTTCGTTCTGCAGTTGCCGATTTGGTTTGTTCGCTATCTCGGCAGTGGTGGAAATCATTCATTCCTGAAAGGGGTCCACAAGCGTGCAAATGGAAATGGAGAGTACTCACTTCGTGACGCCGCAGAATCTATGGCGAGCACATTAGGCCCATCAGCGGAAGAATGTAAGACGAAGACCGCCAGCAACGAGGGCTATCCCACATCCGTGACCCAGGATCGAGTGTTAGGCAACTTTGAGCACATGGCCAGTTACTACAGACATGGTACAGCTGTTGGACGTTGGCACCAATCTATCGAGACTGTCGCCTCTTTGCATAGCATTAATCGCGGAAGTGAGCTTCTACGAATGAGCAGTGGCGCAGGATTATTCGATGATGGACCTGAGGGCGTGCTAAAGGCGAATGCAACCATAATCTGGGGACAGAAAGATATCGCCCTAGAGCCACACTTATGCCTGGATGGAATAGCCGACTATCTTGTCTACAACAGCCAGGTCATCATGCTTCCCAGATCCGGTCATTTTACGCCCATTGAGCGCGAGAGTCGTGCAGCCTTGGAAAAGGCAGTCGAGTGGGCGGTCAAGGGCGAAAAGGAAGATATCGGTGCGATCATCGAAGCATGCTATCCCGGAGCGGTAGTGACCGTTCGAAAATGAACCATGCGTCACTTCTATCCAGAACTCTTTGTGATAAATTGCGCCGTACTGACGGTGGCGGCCCCCATTGCTCGTTAGGTAACAGTATGCGAGAATACTCTTCTACCTATTGAGTTTGGAAGCGTTGAATATGTCTAGATATAGGAAAAGGCTGAGGATTTAAAACTGCGCTTCGAACCTAACAGAGGAGTTGACTTGATATACAGATGATAAGAGCTCGTATCATATCCAGAAGAGGTTTTCTGGGCGTTATGCGTGGATTGAGCTTGCATTTGATTGCTCTGGGGAGAGCTCCTTGTATCTATGTGAATAAAATCTATCATAAGTTTAAATAGCATCTAATTCTTTCAATAGATGTTTATTTCCTTCGTCCAAATTAATGGAGATAAAGCTGAAATGAAGCGTGTCTAGACCATAAGTACACAAGCGAGCAGACGTTGGCCTAGGTGGTAATTCCATCGCGGTCGCTTAGGAACTGATAATCTTCGCTAGGACTGGAAGGGGCGTTTTTTGTTCTGAGAAAATGAGAAACAAGACTGGAGGATCTAGACGAGAATATAGCTTGTTCTCTTAACTCTGATACACTATGAGGGTCTATGGGGAGAAATGGCATCAGTCAAATGATGTCAACTGCTGGTAAACACACTAGTGGTGCTCGCACAAGAAATCGATAGAAGACCAAGAGGGATTGTTCCTTCCCAACATTAAAACGCCCCTCAAGGCAGCTATCTCTTAGTGCAAGATGATCAGCTGCTATATTATTGAGTATTCTGGTAGTTGAAGTAGAGATTATAAGTGAATCGGATTTCATTTTTGATGAATGGGAACATTATGCACAGAGCACAGCATGCGGAGCAAGTAGTATGGAGAGCTCGGCTTCTAACTGGAAGATGACCAGGTCCTCGAGGCCGAGCCCCCATGGATATCATGATGTCTCATCGGAGGAAAAGGGCGGCTTTACCTCCAAGTGGTTGACAGCCTTCCGGTCCGGCTTCCGCATGAGACCAGGATCCCCTGGAATTTCGTAGCCCATTATCCATCATCAGCTCCCCAGATTGACTCCATTCTCTGTAGCGGGGAGACCTGTTTTCTGAATCTCCTCTTTGATAACCTCGATATCGCTCCAATTGTATACAGTCGCATCCTCTTGTCGTTCTCTTGCCATATTGCCTCAAATTTTCCTTCATTTGAGTGCTGGCTAGCTGTAATATGCCGCCCACTTCGGTCTTGTGATTCGGTGCAGCTTTGGCGTGAGTTCCCCTGTCAGTGTATTATTATCGAGAAGCGGGGCAGGTGCATACTGACGGATTAGGGACACCGGTCCCGTCTCGAGTTCAATTCTCCATATTCCCTTTTCTACTTCTTTCTTTCAATCTCTAGAGACGTGGATGTATCGCTGTCTGTAATTTCTGCTGCGTGCGCTGGAGGTTCTAGGGCAAGCATTGCAGCTATGGCAGTGAGGGAGGAGGCCGTCTACTGCACGGTGAGCTTCAATCCCGCCACCCTGGGAACTCTAAGAAATAGCACTAATGAGGCCAACAGCTCCTTTTGAGCAATAATTACCTCCCTGGTAAGACGCACCATTTCATCAGTGTATGGGATCCCATCCTTTTATTAGCAATTGCTTGTAGGCGCCATGGTTCTCGCCCATTCGTTGCGTGACAATGGGACGAAAGGGAAGTTGGTCGCTCTCTTCACACCTGAGAGTCTGCATGCCGCTACGATCAACGAACTCAAGGTAATTCCCCTTTCAGTCATCATGCCCGCATCCATTGCTGACGTATCAAGACCGTTTATGATGAAATCATACCAGTTCACGGAATTACGAACGGTACCCCCGCGAACCTACTACTGATGGATAGACCAGACTTGATTTCCACTTTTACCAAAATTGAACTATGGCGCCAGACACAGTTCAAACGTATCGTTTATATCGATTGTGACGTTGTTGCTCTCCGAGCACCGGATGAGCTCTTGTCTTTAGGGACAGATTTTGCAGCTGTCCCAGACGTTGGCTGGCCTGATTGCTTCAATAGTGGTGTCATGGTCCTTCGACCAAACATGCAAGATTATTATTCTCTGCTTGCACTCGCGGAGAGAGGAATCAGCTTTGATGGTGCTGACCAAGGGTTGTTCAACACGCATTTTAAAAACTGGCACAGGCTGAGCTTCACGTACAATTGTACTCCAAGCGCAAACTACCAGTACATACCTGCATACAGACATTTTCAAAGTACGATTAGCCTGCTTCATTTCATCGGTTCGAAGAAGCCTTGGAATTTACCGAGACATGCGTCTCCACGAGATTCACCCTACAATCAATTGCTAGGAAGGTGGTGGGCTATATATGACAGGCACTATCGACCACAAGTAAGTCCTTGTGATATTTTTACCTCCTAGAATTCCTAAACTTATATCCTAGCCTCCTTCGTACACGCCAAACAAGATTCAAATACCGTCTGAAAGACAGACAAGAAGATCCCAGCGTCCTAGTTCCATGGAGACAACAATATCCTTTCGCAGTATATCTTCTGCACTGTCTCAGCCAGTCCACGCGTCAGAACTTCTCTACCAATCTCCATCAATGCCTATTTACATGTGTCCCCTTGAAGAAAAACCTATAGATAGGGATGTCCAATTTTCAATGGACTCACAGACCCCGGAAGCTATTCCCAGTCCTGCACCTCCCTACGTTCCAGAAGTGGAACATGAAGACCAGCAAGTACGTTCTGTGGAAAAGCAGGTCGGAGCAGAAGTGTTTAGTGCAGTGCCCCAGTATGTGCTCGGAGAGGAGCATATCTCTACATATATTCCTGTTCCCAGAAGCTTGTCTCAATCGCCTTCCAAGCTACCAGAAAGCAATGTGCAAATCTCCGTGTCACAACTTCTTCGTGATGAACCACAGCAGGTCCACTCTCCACAACCGGAAGCTGTACTTGTGCCTGATAAGCCATCTGAAAAGACTCGTTCGCCGAACCCGGAAAAGCGACCATTTTCACCACCCAAGGTAGAATGGGATGCATCTCGGTAGGTCTAGTGTATATCTCTAGTTATGTTTTATATTGACAATATTTACTTACTATTCGCAGAGAGCCTCCGCCAGTTAATTCGAAGCCCGAAGCGATGAACTTGCAGAAACAGACATATACTATGTCAGAAGATACAAATCTTTTCCAGCCGCCCAAATCGTATCCAGAGGCACCAACAAATATGTATTATGAAGTCCCTAGCACGAAACCAGAACCACGGAAACTTGCTCAGCTATTTCCGTGGGAAAGCCATGCTCCCAAACCAACTCGCGTGTTTTTGGATGATACAACGGAACATGAGTCTATTCCGAGACCTCGTCTATCTTCAGTAGGCATAGAAGATACTGGACCAACAGCGGAATCTCCCTTGACAGCCTCGATATCTCAAGCGCCAATGGACCCATGGCAGACATACTCAAGAACCAATGCATGGGACGAAGTTCCAGAGATAAAACAGTATATTCAGTTGATTAAACAATCTCGAAAGGGCAAGGTTCAAGTGATCCCTGGAACGGCAGGTTCTGCGTCTGGAGGTCCAGTTAGGGAACCCAGCACCAGACTTACTGATTTCCCAACGGAGTTGGAGCGCCCAAGTCTGCCAGTGACCCCAGCACCCATCAGAAGGCCGTCATTCTGGGACCAGGAACAGGATTCCACCATGGAGCTACCCGCCGCCAAGGGTGTCCCTAACCAGGAGGATTGGGTGGGTCTCACGGTTGATGTATTTTTACACGTCCTACGAGCAGCGTACTTATACTGGAAATTTACAGAACCCTCTGGCGCGACTCGAGGAGCTTCGGCGCCGACAGTCTAAACTTCTCGAAAGGCCAAATCTGCTCCCTGAGCGAGAGTCATGATCCAGGCAGATGCCCGGAAGCTACTGTCTATCTGGAAACCAAAAAGAAGAATTGTTCATAGTTCATATCTTCCAATTCTCGACTCTAGAGGCCCTCGTTTCTAATTTGTTATATGATCTTTGACACGAGAATGCCACATAGTTTGGGAGTTTCATTCAGAGCCCTGCATTCTGCAGTTGAGCTCTCTAGCATCAAATGTTTCCCATCCTCTCAAGCGTCTCTTACGTAATTTCCTCTCATTTTCAACCCATTGTTCTTTGTCTTACCATTTGCTCTTACGTTCGAATGCATGAACTCTTTCGTCGGATGAAATGTATAATAGTGCAGATACTTAATTACCACTTTTTGGAAGCGATATTAACAAGCAAATTGATGCGTATGGACCGTATTGTGTTATCCTTCTTTCAAACTCTGAAATGCATTGGCGATCAGACGACGCAGTTCAAGGAACGAAGCTTACAAAGCGCTTCATTGTCTTTGGCCATCACCTGATAATAGCATATCCTTTCCTTCGCTTTGAACTTTATCGTGTGTCGTGTAACGGATCTGGGGCATGATTTCGAGATATAATTAATTGATGAGAATTCCATGCTTACTGAAAGGATCATGAACCGTTCTTCAATCCTGAGATGAAGCTATGCCGTTTTCTGATGAAAAGTTAAAGTTCTGCTGGCACAGCAGATCCATCGATGAAACGTCTTGTCAGTCTCATCTGTTCACCGACTATGAAACATGAGACGAATAACCACTAAGAATAAAGTCCAGGCCACGAATTTCCGGACGCCTGCGCCTATATGAAGAGGGGACTGCAAGATGATGTGAACACCAACCAGACGCCAAAAGAGAACTCCACAAGAGAAAAAGGACTGAGTGGAGAAGACTACATAGGAAAACATCACAGGGGGGAATCTAGAAATAAGCTCTACTCAAACCCTTTGTCCTTTTCGAGAATAGAAATCGGCCTGCTTGATGTGCTGCGATCGGCCAGTTTTCTCGTCGAACAGACAGAAGCCGTAATGAGCAGCATTAGGTGGGGTATAAACTAGAGAAGACAATTAGCATGCACATGTTCCTTCTTGGAGCGCCGAGCTGCAGAACCAAAATAGAGCTCACGTACGATGTAGTGAGATGGCAAAGTTGTTAGGGTCCGGATTGGATATCTTGTGGAGTCCGAGCTGACATGGTTTTAGCCGCATTCCTTTCAAAACAGAGAAGCATGAAACATGACAACTCACTTTGTCAGACATGTAGGTTACCTGGTTTTCACTGTACACAGCCTGCCTCGTGACCTGCAGAGGCGACGGCTGACCCTCTTTGATCTTCTCCTGGTCCGGCCACGCGTAGAGCGTCTCTTGGAGAGAACCTTTTAGGACCTAGGCAACACCCGTATGTCAGCCCTGGGTGTGGCAGATGGTGTATCTATAATCGCTAAGGCCGAGTTACCTTCATGACGCAGTGGGCATTAGCGTGATCATGGATCGCGCTTCCTTTGCCTGGGGTCCAGACAAGGATGAGCTAGGTGGACCGAAGAGCTGCTGTCAGCGATCCATACGAGCCACATTTCTCCTATGTACTCATTGCGGACATATAACTATACGCCCTGTGTGCGCAATTGTCCTTACCAGATTGCTCTTCCCGTTGCCTTCATCCACCAGGTTCCTGGTATACGTCCTGCTCGGATCGCCCAATGCGTATCTTGACCATTCGGCCTCATTGGATGTGTATTTCTCCATCAATCGCTGGATGTAGAGAGGGTCAACGTCATCGGAGTCGAGGCCCGAGCTCGGACCAAGAGCGGCGCTGAGGTCTTGGACGAGCTTGTGGAAGGCATCTAGAGCGTTGTTGTCGTTGTCGGAGGAAGAAGAAGATTCGGAGTCATTTTTGAGGTACGGCATCTTACTTTCGTGTTTGGCCTGGGTGTTCTGACCAGGTTTACTGTGGACGGCGTAGTGAAAGGGATATGTGTGACGATAGCTCCTGACAGGAGTAAAGGATGGAGGATACTTGAGATACTTTCGGGATAAAGGAATAATTGAAAACCAGCCTGGATGGAATGACAACAGGTCAATGTATATAGAGGAAGAGGCGGTGTGCTCAGGAGTTTACATACGGAGCTCTGTGCTATCAGTCAAGAAAACAGAAGCAGCGACCTGGTCTCATGGACCTGTTTGATGCCCCGATATGCGATCGCCTGCAGCTAAGCTTGCCACGCGGAGCGCTCAAGCAGCGGTCAATCCGGGGCTTCGGCCGACGGTAAGCGGCCGTCGCGTGGCCTGACCTTTTGGTGCCTGAGGCCAACACCCCGCCATGCGCCTCCACCGCCCGCGTCAGAATCCAAGAACCGGAGCGGCGGCGAGCACAAATTCAGCGATATTTCCTGCAACAAGGAGGTTCACACATTTCTGACCTATCTACCTGCACATTTAGCTTTCTCAGCAGGTTTCCAACACCGGCCACTGTGTTTTAGTTTCGTCGGATAGCGCTCAAGTTTGAACACCACGAAAAATGTCGAGCACTGTGGAGAAGGTTAGTATATACATCACGCTGCATTTCCCCAGGTGTCTGCGGAACAAGCGCCACTGACCAGATGATGATTCACGACAGATCAAGGAAATTGAGGCCGAGGTTTGTGACTTTTCCGTGTGAAATATAGGCCATATAACTCGAAGACTGACGATTGTTCAGATGGCTCGGACTCAGAAGAACAAGGCCACGGAATATCACCTAGGTATGCGCGGAAAGGAGTTCGATGATGGTACTGCTGCAGAGCTGTGTGGCTGACATAGAGATGCAGGACAGTTGAAAGCTAAGCTCGCAAAGCTAAAAAGAGAGCTTCTGACGCCGCAGACCAGTGGAGGCGGAGGTGGAGGTGAGTGCTCTCTGAGTGGTGATATATCCGCATGTAGATCGGCCGCTGACTTCGAGCGACTCTAGTTGGTTTCGACGTCGCCCGCACTGGTGCTGCGAGCGTGTATGTGCTTTGGCTGTCTTGAGGTGCTGGGATGATTGCTGATATTGATAGGGGATTCATCGGCTTCCCGTCCGTTGGCAAGAGTACCCTGATGAGCAGATTAACAGGCCAGCATTCTGAAGGTCAGTGATTAGATTATGTTCATGGCATTTGTGGCATAGGAATACTGACTCATGTGCAGCTGCGGCCTACGAATTCACGACCCTGACGACCGTCCCCGGACAGCTGGTGTATAACGGAGCTAAAATCCAGATTCTCGATCTGCCCGGTATCATTCAGGGAGCCAAGGATGGCAAAGGTCGTGGACGACAAGTTATCGCCGTCGCCAAGACTTGCCATCTCATCTTCATTGTCCTCGATGTGAATAAGCCCTTGACCGATAAGAAGATCATCGAGAACGAGTTGGAAGGTTTCGGAATTAGGATAAACAAGGAACCACCGAATATTGTCTTCAAGAAAAAGGACAAGGGTGGTATCAACATCACGAGCACTGTCCCATTGACACATATCACCCACGACGTGAGTAGTCACTGTGCCATGATGAGATGAGAGAAACTTTTACTAACATCACCCAGGAAATCAAAGCTGTCCTCAGCGAATATAAGATTTCGTCTGCAGATATCTCTATTAGGTGCGACGCCACCATTGACGATTTGATCGATGTCCTCGAAGCGAAGAGTCGAAGCTACATTCCTGTCATCTATGCCCTGAACAAGATAGATTCCATTACGATCGAAGAGCTGGACCTTCTGTACCGGATACCGAACGCGGTCCCGATCAGTGCGGAGCACGGCTGGAATATCGATGAATTGCTGGAGATGATGTGGGAGAAACTTAATCTCCGAAGAATATACACCAAACCAAAGGGAAAGGCGCCCGACTATGAAGCTCCTGTCATACTCAAAGCCAACGCATGCACCGTTGAAGATTTTGTATGTTCTCAGACCCTTACTTTCGCTTTCAGAGGCAGGGCTAACCAAGGCATCAGTGCAACGCGATACACAAATCGATTGTGGATCAGTTCAAGCACGCCATTGTCTATGGTCGCTCCGTGAAGCACCAGCCGCAGCGAGTTGGCCTCTCCCATGAGCTTGCTGATGAAGATATTGGTCTGTGATACCTCTCTGTCGATTCTGTGTCCTTTGATGCTGACCGTCTGTAACAGTTACAATTGTTAAGCGATAAATGTATCAGAAGAGAACACTCCTCTCGTACCCCGCATTGCAAGCCAAAAAAAAGCCGTGGCAACTGGGTGACAGGTGGTTGGTGTGCATGGACCTTGCCGTCTTAGATGGAATACTCGATAGTGGTGGCATGGATCCCTGTGAGACTCCATGCACAAAGTTTGACAAGGAGCGGGGAGCACGGAACAAGGCGCTGCGGGCCAGGGCCCTGATTCAAATAGCGCCTAGCATCAAGGGTCGGTCGCTGAGTTGGAGTTCGTCGAGGCGGCTATAATGAATGCCATTATCAGGCCTTCTCTTATCAGGGATCGCACGACCGAGCTTTCCGGGGGTTGAGCCAGGCCGAGATATCAGGATAAGTGATGTTGGAGAGAGCAGAATGAGGCGATTTATCAGCACTACACGACAGTACTCCGAGATGACTCTAAAAATATGGTTGGAGTATTTTGTATTTTGCTATATCTAGAAGATGCCGCCAATTCTAGATCGAATTGAGTCAGTTGTGGATTGCATGCTTTCAGGGTGCGGCACTGGCCGATTGCCGACTGCTGCTTAGACCGAGTGACATGGAGAAGAACAGAGGAAAGGTAAAGAAACCTTTACAAAGGTGTGCGAGGAGTGCAGAGCCATTGTTATTTTCAACGGGGGTTCTATGGTATGTAGCCCTTGTCCTCGTCGCAAGTCCCTGTCAAGCGGCCTCCTAGGGAGGAGCACTGCCTAGCAGGGTAACAGGGTTCAAGGGGTTCGCCAGCCGCCCAGCTCCCCCGACGCGCCGACAGCGAAAGGAAGCCTAGAGATGCCTAGTCTCGACTTCTGCAGTCGTCGAGGCTCGAGGAACCTTGTCCCTTCGAGGGAGGGAGGGCCTGACGTAGTGCCGAGCATCCATGGTGGTCCGGACCTCTCTCCCTCGGGCGGCCAAATCAGATGAGGAAACTGTGAACGGAGACGGAGACAGAGACGGGACGCTCACTAGATAGGAGCTCCTCTCTCTGATCTCAATGATAGTTGACGTCCGTCAACTGGTGCCGTAGGATCTATTGGGGCCAAGGACTACGTACGGATCATGCGGTACCTGTATCAGGACGAGGAGACGACCGGGCTTGGGCTTCTCTTTCGTCATCTTGGAGATCTCTAAAAGTGAGGATCGCCTAAGAGACGTGGAGATCTGCCTGGTCTTTGCTGCAGACTCAGCAGTATGTGTAAGTACTGCGCAGTAGTGACTGGTGGTAGCCATGTGTCTGCTCCCCCTGACGGACCCCACTCAGGATAAAAAAATCTTCGATAGGCACGCCGTAAGGTAAGACCTCCAGCGTAGATCCTGGCGCCTATAGTCCCTAGCGGAGGGACCGACGCTAGCTACCGTTTTCGATGATGCTGGACAGTCCTCTCGTGTCTATCAGCGTCGGGAACGTGCGTCCGGCATATTGTACAAGTACCTGTACTGTACTGCGTATGTATGTACAGTACACGAGCTGGGAGGCACAGGGAACCACTCCGCCGTACATGCTGCAGGACAGCATCTTCGTCATCGTTGCCATCGCCGTCGCCGGCACCCGCAGAATCGTTTGCTCACCTGCTCGCTACGTCACTCAAATCCCAGATCCACGATGACGATGAAGACAAAGCCCTCGGGTAGGAGATTAGCCCGCACAGAGTGCTCCTTGCCCAGTGCGATGCCGGCGTGCGCCCCCCGACTCCACACACTCCACACACCTCGAAATCTGGCGGCGGACGGGCGGCACGGGCCAGAGGCACCATCATCCATGATTCATCGGCGATCTCTTGTCTACAGAACGAAGTACGGGATACTACTCAGTACGGAGTACCATCTTCTTAATGCCCGCGACCATGACGTGACTACGGCGAACACCCCCATCCCACCGTCTATCATTTCTTGATCCACAGAGCCTGCCAATATAATCTTGCGTCACACGTCCAGTTGCCGCCGGGGGATTCTGACTGTCATCGTGACGAGCGATTCCGTTCCTGACAGGCTTGTGGCCAGATGCTTGCAGCGCCATGCCTGGTGGTATTGATCGCTGATTGCTCAATGTCGCACGATGCTTACTGTCCGCCTCATCTCGGCTGCTCCTCGGCGGCGAGCGAGGTCCCTACAAGCTACAGGTCAATGCAACAAGATGTCGACGAAAGGCATCGGCACCTGGCCCGCGAGTGGACTCGACATCATCGAATCCACCTAGGGTTAGATCCGGCCCTCTTCAAATTTGGTCCCTGACGGCCTTGACAGGGCACGGGAAGGGCCGGATGAACAAACAAATACCTGGTTCATGGTCGAGCACGGCCGTCCCCCCTGCGCGAGTTGCTCCACATGGCGAGCTTGTCTTGCTTGCTTGGGTTTCCCCGCGGCCGTATCACCGTGCCTTCACCTCCACGCAGATCGAGTGGAGCGGAGGGGATAATGTTGAATTCACCTCGTGGTCATCCGGCGGGCGGACTTTGCCTGTCGGGCTGAAACTACTCAGAAGGATTGGGATCTCCCTTCGTATGACGGTGGAGACCGTTCGCAAATCATCCACCTGCAAGGCTGTGTCAATTACTTCGAACCACTTTTCGGGCCGTCTCGACAAGCTCCATCTTCAGACGACTCCGTCTACCGTAGCTCCTCTCCGAGCCATCCACACAACGGCGAGAGCGAGATCCCACCGATCATCCTAATACACCTAGGTCTTAGGTGCTTTTCCCGGACCCTATCTGCCATCTAAGGATTTACAGTACATGAGTGGACGCCGCTTCGGATGCCCTAGACTGGCGCAGTGGATCTCGGTGGGTCTGCGGACTGTGAGCATCAAGCCCCCCGGCCCGGACCTCCTTTAAGTCTTAGTCCTCCGTGCTAAGGACTGAACTCCTTGGCTGAAAATGCTGTGATAGGAGCCTGCAGAACGGACTTGTTCTACCCATGTATCGGTACTTGTATTGTGTCCTCCAGTCATTGCTTTCCTCCGCTGTCCTTTGCAGGTACCAAATACCCTTCGGTACCGGGTCCCTCTTGGCCGGTTCTAACGGCACTTGCGCCGAGTAATTAACGTCTCAGATAGTGATCAGGACGAGGATGTCATTCCTTCATCCAGGCTCAAATGTACGGGGAAATTCTTCAACCTTAGCGTCCCGAAATACCTGTGTCGATCCTTCTTGCGATGATCACCCGGGAGACCAGGTTCTGCTAGTTGGATAAGTCGCTCGCTTGACGTCAATGATAATATCTACGGTCTCGCGAGAATAATTACAAGGTGACTACTACATACGGTCCCTTTGCCGTTCCCGTGCCTGGGAGTCGGCGAGTCCGTCCACCAATCGTCATCACCGTCCAGGTCTGTCGATGATGGTTGGAAGTCTCCTGTTCTTGCACCATCGTTAAAGGTCGTATCGGGTTCCTTTTGACCTTCGCATACTGCTTCAACCCTTCTAGCTTAGAGAGCTCTCCGCTGCGTCTCTCATTTCTCATGCCCCCGAAATTATTACCTGATCCACTTGATCGGGCACCAAGTTCTTGTGCCGCCACTGGCTCCATTGTCCTCACTTTCTATACCTCGTCTGGCGCCGGAGCGTCCACTACTACGTAATCAGCATGCTTCAATTTCTCAACAGCCATTTGACCATGGTAAGAGAAGGGACAGAACTGCCCGTCACGTTCGGTACGGTATTCTCATACTCCGTCTTACGTTCCCTTACACAACGTGGTAATTTGGCTTAAGAAATATTCCCCGTCTAATATATCCTTGAACAGCCAACCAGCCACTCCTCACCCCACCATTTTCCTTGCGATACCCAATGAATTTGCACCTTCTAGTCATTTTCTCCCTGCTAGCTATTATTCCCTCCCTTTTTGCGTTGCGCTATCTTGCCAGTCTTGGTGTCAATTATGTAGTTTCCTGTTAAGTTAATCGTTCGTAACTCCACTTATCGTTTCCCCTGTGCCTTTCCCTGGCCCTTTTTACATGCCCTATCCGCCCCATGCACCGCACTTACCACCCGCCCCTCACAGCCCTTCCCCATCCTGCATGCTCTGTATTCATAGCTCCCTCATAGCTGCCGCGCATATTGATAACTATATCTACGTTTTAAACACATCCGGATTGACTTTGTCTCTTTGCAACCACCTGCTGCGCTGTCCCACATCACGTCTACCATGCATCACCTCTCCTCTCATCGAATTTAGTCTTCTGATCTCGCTGCTACAAACTCGTGGCTGGTGGGATTCGGTTGTGTGCGCTTCATTGACATCTGCGCCCGTGCTGCAGGCCATCCTTCCGCAAAAGGAAGTGAAGCAACATATTTCGCACCCATGGATATCTCTCCTACTATGGACATGGATACTCATCACCCGCAAGAGAATGACTTTGGTACTTCTCCGTGGGTTGATATGGGGGGATACAACCCTTCCCAAAATACACCACCAATGCCGGAGTACCATGGTTTTGGCTATGCGCCTTCACCCATCATGCCAATGGAGCCCTCATACAGCATGTCAATTCCACCGCCTTATGCATCGCTACCTCTGACAATACCATCGCATCCATGGCCCAGTATGTTGACAACGCAGTCGCATTTTCCTGAGGCATCGTTACCACCAGCGCCGGTACCAACGTCCGTGTCACCCCCTGCACCTGTACATCCGGTACGAACGAGTGGATCTACTCCGCGTCGGACTCTAACGGATGAAGACCGTCGACGTATGTGTCTCTATCACGAAGAGAATCGGTCGGCCAAGCAGACAGATATCGGAGGTAATTCACCAAGACCTACTTCTCCTGAACATTCTTTTTTGGGCTAATGAAAACAAACAGCACTGTTCGGAGTGGAACGAAGGTAGAACTGTTCTTTCCTCAATTCTGATTCGTGCTTAAGTATTATCCTCATCTGACACCTCAATAAAGTACTGTTTCAAAGGTCCTGCGCCAGAAGGAAAAGTATCTTAACCCGGATGATGGGAGTCGATCACCGATCAAGAGGGCAAAGGGTAGAGTTCCAGACATTGAGAAGGCGTTATCAAACTGGGCGAGAAATTATCAGCGCCAGGGTAAACCTTTAACCGACTCGATGATTAGGGAAAAGGCCCATTTTTTTGCGACCACTTGTGGCAATCCTGAGGGCAGTCAGAAAATCCTCACCACGGCCTGGCTGGAGAAGTTCAAGCAGAAGAATAACTTGGTGGTAACGAAATCTCGGAAGAGCTCTACTGATGCTACGAGCGACAAAGACAGCCCTGCACATCTCAACACGAACTCGAACGCAGCCTCCAACACCCAGACACCAAATGGAGTGTCGCCCGTATCTCCAGGCGGGGTAACGTCACCATCTCCAATGTCCCCAACGCAAAGCCAGGAAAGTTTAAAGAAGGAAGCGTCAGATGGAGTCACCGACTGTGCCACCGAATATCAACATGCACACTCTCAGAGCACGACTTCTCTCGATACAGCACCTTCTCTGTCAGCTAGTGTGACCAGCCCAACGTCACCTTTTCTTTCCTCCGACAGCCCTTTTACTCCTACAGTCAGGTCGCGTGTCCCGTCGATCAGCAGCAATTCTAGCAGACCGCGAAGCCAGACATTTCCCATTACTAATGTTGACCCGGGGTTGATTTCTACTAATGAGTCGTCTGATCAGCTGACACCAAAAAACATGCTGCAGCAGTCCTTGTCGATCTCAATGCTTGATTCGCCACTCGAGGAAGAGCCAGAGACAACCGTCAGTGCCAATGATTCCAACGTGATCAAGCGAAATCGCAGTAATCCGGAGATCAATACCCAGTCAATGCAACCGCCTCCGTTGCCCAAGTCGAATACCATCTCCCCGGTCAGCACTCCTAGCTCCCCCACTCAAGATGAAGCACGGAGAGCTTTGGAACTTGTGATGAATTATTTTCAGAATCAGCCCTCAGGACTCGCGGCGCAAGACTTCATAACCATTGGGAAGCTTATGGAAAAATTAGAGCTTGCGCAGAACCAAGGAGGCACGCTTCCAGGAGGTCTACATCGTATCGATGAGCATGTGGACGGGCCCCGTGTGAGCAAGAAGAGAAGTATACACACCCTGAGTTGAGGCAGCAGTGGGCGGTAGTGGTATCAATATATGCAACGCCTGCTCACTGATGTTTGTGTCTCTCGTTTCTATTGCGAGCGAACATCACTACCGCTCAATATTGGTTCCGGCGGGTTCCTTTATATCATTCATATTTCGTCGATCGTTATTTTGTCTCGATGAGCTTTGGGAGGATCCAAAGGATGGGACAAAAGGATGTGAAAGACGGGACATACAACCACTTGAGAGGGCAACCTCATCTACGGAGTTTTACGGCTGGATTGATATTTTATCATACATATGTGGGAGCGGCGGGCAGGCTATATGGAGCAAGAACAATATCACAGCAGCGAACGGTGCATCGTCCGTGTCTCGTGTGTCGACAGCATCTGATCGGACTGCATTCGGCTACTAGTGGTCGCATTTCAGGGACATGATCCGATCTTTCCCACGTTCGAGAATGAGTGTCATCGATCTCATTCCGCTCCCGCTTGTCATTCCTTTCATCTTGCTTCTCGACCCTTGACCTCCTTGTGCGCAAATCTTTCCCGTCAAATTATTTGCTGAGAAGCGGATTGCGCATATCTACAGACGGTCACTGAAAAGTGTTCGCCCATGTTGATCGTGGTCCTATTCTCGACTTAGTGGAGAATGCGTCGCTGCCTGCGGCCAGTTGAAAGCTAATATTTGGGATTATACATTACCAGGGGATGCGTCTTTCGTCGATCAAGCCTTCTTTGTTTGACAATTATTTCGAAAATCCTGCCTTTATATGTTATCATTTTGAGTTTACTCTCATAACCGTCTCTCTGCTTAGCGGTACAGACGCCAACCGCACTTCTTTTAGGAAACGGCAGGACAGATGGCCCCGGATCGTAACCGAAATTTCAGTCAGAACCCTGGATTACCTGATAATGCTGATTTTTTTTCTGCTCTTACGTCCCCTTGTCTCCTTCTCTTTTTCTATGATTGGTTTCTGATTATCGGGATTCTACTAAACTTGACCCGCTCGCGCGGAAAAGGCATGATTAAGGTCAACGGCAAAGGTTGGAAACATGTCATCTGGACAGAACTGTGTACTCTTGGGCAAATACCTATGTACCTCCTCTACGTCTTCTATCAGGGGATTTTTTTGGCATTTACGTTTTCCTTACGTCTCCATATCCACATCCATATTTATGCCTATATATTATCCTGCTCCGTTCACCGTTTCTCTTTGCACAGATGCTCGCGTACCCCCCCCCCCCC
>Ga0207748_1000347_pt1 | contig 36352 bp, 35 predicted proteins | sample HigsolmetaGSP13D_FD_184841 | JGI IMG/M metagenome (GOLD analysis project Ga0207748, IMG submission 184841) | High solid enriched microbial communities from the Joint BioEnergy Institute, USA - SP1-3-D (SPAdes) | ecosystem: Engineered > Bioreactor > SSF (Solid state fermentation) > Aerobic >...
CCCCCCCCTCACGTTTATGCTGCACCCAGCTATCATACTGATTGTTTGTGCTTGTTGCAGGGTCTTCGCGGAATCGCTTCTGTCTTCGTCGTCTCCAGTCATGTAACCCTCTGCTTTGCTCGATATGTTGTGCCTCCTTCCTTCGGTGAGACTGGCCAGGTCGCTCTCTTCCAGCGTCCCTTCTTCCGTTTGGTAGTCCAGGGTCAGGCGTTTGTTGCCATCTTCTTTGTGCTCCTGGGATATGTGAACTCGCTCAAGGCCGTTCAGCTGGCGCGTGCCGGGGCCGTGAACGATGCTCTCAACACGTTGGCGAGCAGCGCGTTCAGGAGGACGGGTCGACTCGTCTTCCCGGCAGCTGCGGTCACCATGATCGCCTGGTTCTTCTGTCAGCTGGGCGCCTTCAACCTGGCGCGCAAGACGGACGCATACTGGCTGCGGGAGACCAGTCCACGGCCGAGTCCGTCCTGGGCTGCCGCCATCTCAGACCTGGTGCGCCAGCTGATCTCTACGTGGTTCTATGGCGAGAATGCGTATGATCAACCGCAATGGGCACTCCTGCCTCTTTTCAAGGGGTCGTTGTATGTCTTCATGACCCTGCTCGCGACGGTCAACAGCACCCCCATGTTCCGGCTCCTTGCAGAGGCGATACTGTACATGTGGAGCTGGGCAATTGGCGACGGTAGGAGCTCCGCCAGCCAGTCCGTGGCCCCGGAATTGACGTGTGATTACCCCAGGTCTTGTCGGATTGAATGTATTCGCAGGGATGATGATGGCGGAATTATCCTTCCCTCATCCGCCAGAACCCAAGTCGTTTGTTGCTCAGGTCCTGCCATATCCCTTTGCTGTTCTGGGTTTATACCTGTGCTCGTTCCCAGACCAATTTTATGAGCAGGTAGCATGGTCGAGACAACTGTGGCAGATCGGTCTGGCAATATTTCCGACGAACGCCAATTTTGGTCGCTTCTGGGCGGGCATAGGGGCACAAATTCTCTGCTTTGCGGTTCTCTTCTCTCCATCCATGCGTCGTGCCCTCTCCAACCGTTATCTGCTCTGGCTAGGCGGTGTCAGTTTCCCGCTCTATCTCCTTCACGGTCCGTTGATGCGGTCTGTGATGGCGTACATGTTATTCGGGTACGCCGCTCTGACCTTCCAGCCGGCAACCCTTGAGGACGGGACGCCCGACCCAGAGTCACTCATCCCGATCCCGAGCCTCCTCACGCTTTGGATAGTATTACCAATTTTCTTTGCATTCTTGTTGCTCGTCGTCAAGGCGTGGTCCGTGAAGGTTGAGCCGTATTTTGGAACGGCGACGAACCTGTTGGAGAGCTTTGCCCGTGGATGGGGCAAAGGGATTCTGTCCGGCTCCCCGACGCAGAATGGTGGTCTTTTACCAACTGCTGTCGTAAGGAAGCAGGTTGCATAGAGCAAGAAGCTCTCTTTTTTCGGGGGTTTACATGACACTATAGCAACATAGAGGCGTGTTTGCGTCCCTTGGGGTTCTTACTGACGTTAAGAAAACAAAGAGAACGGAGTCGACGGGGTTGCATTTATCAACTTTGATACAGAAGTCCTTTTCTTGCGGCCTATCACGGAGCCCGACGGTCGGGCGCTTTGGGGCTTGGTTTTCGGTTTCTCTCTACTTGCTTTTCGACAGTCTGTCTTATTTTCCTCTTCTTCGTGCCATCCAACTTCTGTCTCTCTTTTGTCATTTCGATTACGGGCATTTGGGCACTAGTTCAAGTTTGTACTGTACATATACCCATCACCGCCCAAGGGCAGGTTTCGAGACTAATTGACATCGACTATTAATGTATGAAGTACGGGGTATCCCGAGAACGAAAAAAAAGGATGTGCGTTTCCCAAGAGGATTCCCCTTTCTCGGAAATTTTGTCAAGGGTAGGTAGATCTTGTCAGATCGTCAGAGCTCATGACCAGGCCGGCAGGGAGCAATGTCCACGTGTCTCGCTCCACGCATCGCCTTGCGGCTGTCGCAATCTGCCTGTTCAACTCGTATGCTAGATAGGCTGTAGAGTTAGGTATGGGTGTCTAATCACGATCACCTTCCCAAAATTATATTCTATTTAGGCTTGGGAAGATGTATATATATATATATATATATATCCCTACTCCACTCCGTGCTCTGCTCTTCGTGGCATTGATGTCCTGGGTGGGTTTGTTCTTGGTAATATAATAGGAGGGATTTCATTGGACGGGATGTGGGGGATCTGAAACCGTCATCTTCGGGACTCCGTAGATCCATCCAGCAGATAAGGTTCCGGAACTCCCCGCACCTAAGAAGACAGACAGACAGACAGAGAGAGTTGGTCCGGTCCTGTCCTGGGGCCGTGCTGGGATATCCTTGTATGTACTGTACTGATTGTATGTATGTACGGCCAGCTGGCTGGGCGGGTCCTGGTTGTTCAAACTTGAAATAAACGGAATGGATCTATCTCTCAAGGTGACAGCGACGGTCACGGGAGGGTCGATGCAGATTTGGGATCATCATGCCTTCGAGTCGTGATGATCCTCTCGCATACAGTATGTGCAGAGATGCTGTACTCTGTTTGTCAGGGCGGATGCTTAGTCCACACGTAAACTTAGGATTGAATCTAGGATAATCCCCTATTTGGGTACTACTAGTGCGTACCTACTTCGTACAGATTCCTCTGACTCGCTTAGCGCGGAAGGCATCGTGGCCTGGGCAGATCTGAAAGCTGCGTGAAACCGGTAATAGCATCACTCGGATTTGGTACTGTACATTACGAAAGCTTGAAAAGATCTGAATAAAGAAAATTGCCGATGCCTCAAAAGCCTTTTCAATGTCCAAAGACGATTCGTAATCCTTGTATGGCGCAGATTGGGACAGGTATGCATCGATTGTAAGGAGTCGGATAATTCCTGGGATATACTGGGCTCAAGGCGATAATTGAAGGGTATAATGCTTTGCAATCTTGCCCGATAGAAGTAAACCAATATGTGTTAAAGAATCAGCATGTCAGTGGTTAATGGGGAGTCATCGAATGGAATGAACTGCTTTAGCGATAATCGAATTCTACTACGCGCTAAGGCCTATCCCGGTGGGAATGAACATAGATATAGGGATTCTGGCCAATACCAGTGTTTTGGTGCTTTCTTCAAAAATTGTTGCCGGCTGTTATTACTGCCTGAATATTTTGGACAGGCAGAAAGTAGAATCAGATGCTTTTAAGTCCTTTCTTACTCCTTAAGACTGTTAACAGCTGTCTTGAATCTTAATGGAAAACTACTTAGATTTACAATAAAATATTGTTGGAGTGTAAGGTCGAAAACTTGCTCTAAAAGGTGTGGCGTCACGCTTTTTAGGTCAACAAATATACATATTGAAAAAAATATAATCTTAAAATCACTCTAGACTGCTCTTATCACAGTGGATAGAGATTCACAAGAAGTTAAACTGTAATAGTAGCTAAAAGTAAACTACAGAAAGAGCATTAGGATCTGATCTCCATCAGAATAGTTGAGCTTCGTTGCATTAATCCATGGCTGTTGAATTATATTAGAGTGTTACTTGAGCCCCTGACTAGTCTAAGTGAAAAAAGAATATGACTACGAGAAACAGAGTGACGTCAGGATGAATGGATTGATTAGACACTATCTAGTTACTTGTAGCGAAGCAATAGAGGATGATGAAGAACAGGAGCTTCAGAGAAGACTACAGGGCAGTATTTATGCTTGATTCCCTCGTTTGACCTGCCCATGACTATTGTAGGAATCCTGACTAATTCTTTGACCTTTATGATAGGTTTCACTGCTGATCTACCTCCTGAAACATGCCTATAAAGAAATCGGTATTTTCTTTCATGGAATCATATGTTGTCTCGGGGACGGATCCGGGCATATTAAAACCCGTGGTGGCCCTATGCAGGAATGAGCAGGGTAGATGAGAGGTTTAAGATCGCCCAATTTGCAGAATGTAGAGGATCCTGGCAGAAACCAGTGTTTTTATGATGCCTTTGAGATTGGTTCCGGCTATTCTTACTGCCTGCATATTTTTGGCAGGCAGAAAGTTGAATTAGACAGTTTTAAGTAGTTCTCCAAGACTGTTAATAGGATCCTTAAGTCTTTATAGAAGACTACATAGTATTTAGATCCATATAGAAGATGACTTGAAAATCATCTCTGTGTGCTCTTATCAGAGTACGTAGAGATTCACACCAAGTTGGGCAGTGAAATCTGAGGGCAGCATCAAAATCTGACCCTTGCCAGAATTCCACGTCCATGGGGAGCACCGGGGAATCTTTCCGGGATCAACCGCAGTAGTTAGTTGAGCTCCACCACATTAGACAACCGAACATGCTTGGATCCAGCTCCATACAAAATCTGGTCATGTCCAGTTCTTTTCCAAAAGCCTTTGGAAAGTGTGTCATCACTACGGCGGAACCTTGGTTTCTGCCTGTCCTGCCTCACCTACGGGTTCAAGTGACCAGACGTGAAACGTGCCACAACAAAACATCCATCAACGCATCCAACGTATCATCTTCCACAGCTATACTCTACTCGTTTCTTCCCCTTACATCACAATCCCCTCTTATCTCCTCGTTCTCTTCTGCCATGGCTCCCAGGAAATCGCGCATCCAACAGCAGTGAATCGAAGCTCTGGCCAAGATCGACGAGCTACTCGGATACGAATCGTAAGGTTCATGATTTCGAACCTGAAGATCTGGAACCTCTCAACGTGAAATGGCTACCCCTCAACTTTAACGAGATAGGCGATCCCATGATAGAACCGTGTTTCTTCCAGCCTTTTCCAATCAAGCTGCTGGACGATTATCCCCCGGACGAGACTATGCTTACCAGTGAAATACGAGAATTGCTGAGATTTGAGAACTTCGGACCCGAAAAAAGACCACTGCCCCTTCACGCTCCTGGGAAATGGAGTCCCTTCTACAGGGCGAACTACATACAAAGCTGGCTTTCTTCACAGTTCTGCGAAATTAAAAGAAGGAACATCGAATACCCTGGTACATTCTGTTCTCTGAAACAATGGGAGGATATAGGGTACGTGATATGATTTTTGCTATCCAATTGATAGATATGTCAACGGCTGATCAACTATCTATTAGTTATGATCACCCCTTCCTGGAGGACGAAGGGGCATTGGCCGGCTGGCCCACACCATCTTCTCCAGCATGGACGACAAGGGCAGAAATGACGACGGGTCATCAGACCCTCATATTATGTTCTTTACAGTCCAGCACATTAACGGCAGCGAAATATTCTGCGTGGACAGCTTGCCCCTATCGTTCAAGTTGTTCGCAACCGGATGAATCAGAAAGAATTCAAAGACAAATTGATTTTCCCTGTAACACTCAGTTACATTGAGTTGGAAGATTACGTTTGTGGCCCATGATCTGCCGACTGATATTTTTTTGGAAGGTCCTGATGGTTTCTTTTATGGGCCCTCAACACGTCCGTATTATACACGCATATTATGATGGCGCTCAGCAACAGCTGGTTATCCACCATGCCGCACGCCTTAGCTTTGAGAGATTTGAAACAGTCGAAATTTCTCTGGTGTTGCGTTTTCTATTGAGCGAACTAGTTACTTGATTGAGCGAGTAGGCATTAAAACTCCAGACTTGGAGAACGCATCAAGTGTATATTATTGATAATGCATAGATGAGCAAGTGGTAATATTTGTTTATGATGTGGAGTTCATCTGGAGGGCTCCTTAGTAGTCATTGGAGGAGGGGCACAACTAAACTCTAAGTAAGACTTGGGGGGATTCTTAACTAGACTCAACGCTGACAGTTACATGATTGGTTGTCAGTATAAAAAATACTGTAACAACACTGTAACACAACTTAAAACCCTCCAAAAAGCCCACTTATCCACTAGTACGGCCTACCTAACCGTTCAAGAGGTTCCGGTTTGAAATCTCTCCGGTCGTATTTCATCTGGACTCAACACTCGATTTTCGAAGAGTACTCCGATTCAAGGAGAGGTATAATATCTGGTATCATGTCTAACAGACTACGCGCATCGATCAACACGTGCGCGCAGTGTCGGCATCGCAAGGCAGGGCGAATATTTCCTCGTTTTATACATCATTTCTGATTGTTTCGATACAGGTTCGCTGTGATGGTCGACGAGATACCTGCAGTAACTGTGAACGTCTTGGTTTCCACTGCTCATTCAATCGCGATTTCCATGAAAGCGTGGATACCCGGGCCCTTCAAGAAAGGCGCCGGGTTAGCGTCGCGTGTGGCGCCTGCCGTGCACAAAAGACTCGTTGTTCCGGTGAACAGCCCGTTTGCAGACGCTGTCTTTCTCGGGGCAGTGAGTGCGTCTACACTCCATCCAGGGGATCGAATGGTCCTAGCAAAAGACTCGATCAGTCGTCCCGTAACGAACTGTCTGAGGGTGGGATCCAGGTCCCATGCGACTCATCCGATCCGAACTCGAGCCCTCAAAGGATAGGGGAAACGACGATATCTTCGGATAATAAAATGTCTTTAAATCTCTTAAGTGATAAGTGAGTTCACGGTCTACCTTAAGAGTGGCTGACTAACGTTAGGAATCCAGAGTTGAACTTCCTAACTTGCCGCGGATCATGGACGCAATAGAAATCTACTTTTCTCGCATATATCCATTGCCACTGTATTCATTTTTACACAAAGAAACACTGATTAGACAGATTAATGCCGTAATTGCTGATCCAGCCATCATATTAGCGATTTGCGGTGTCAGCGCCCAGCTTTATTCTTCAGTCACCGCAGAGCGGGACAGAAGTGAGGCCTGGACTGACGCAGCAGAGAGATTAATTTTGACACAACTTGAGAGGCCGTCAATATTCAGATTGCAAGCTCTTCTTCTCGTGATCAGACAGCGGCTGGAAGCAAAGATGCTCTCGAAAGCGTTTATGCTGACAGCGCTTGCTTCGAGGTTTGCTTTCGCCCTCAGGTTAAATTATGAACGTCCAAAATTAGGCTTTTTAGCCCAGGAATGTCGTCGGCGACTGATGTGGTCCGTGTTTCTTCTGGATGGAATCTGGTCTGGCGGTCTTAGTGAATTCACACTTTGCTCCCTTGAGACTGTCCATCTGGAGCTACCCTCTACTGAGCAGGATTTTAAGAATCGTGTTCCTTCATTTCGTGAGGCGACGGATCTTGAAATAGGGCTTCAGCCCGAGACTTATCCCGACTTGTTAGCTCCTTGTCTACGAATGACGATTATCAGAAGAGATATTCTCAAGTATATCTCGCGCAACTGTTCCCTTTCATATTTTCTCAAGTGCATCAACTAATCGCTAGCAGATATACTAAGCTGATTCTCTGGGAACCTGATACGCCTGAGGCTCTCCAAGAGTCTGTTCGCGCGTTTGAACAGAGGCTGCACGAACTCAAAAGTGAACTTCCATCTTCAGCCTCTTTCTGTGCGGAAAGTCTGAAACACTACGTATCTACTCCCTGGCTGGCACGTTATATACTCCTGCATGCTTCCTGGAACCAGGCCCACTGTGATATCTTTCGGTTCTTTCTGGTCGGGTATAAGGAGGCTCTTCCACAATCTCTTCTTGAAAGGGTTGATCCCGAATTCGTGAGCTATGCAAAAGAAAAGTGTCTGGCTCATGCAATCTCCATGACTGATGTGTTTTCTTCTGTTCTGCAACTAGACAGGGAGCTGCCCCCGATGGATAACGACATAGCCATCTGTGCATATCACTGCACGAGGATAATTTTACATTGCCTTCGCAACAATATCGGTAGGGTTCCGCTTTCTGTTGATGCGGGGCTCCGATACGCTTCCATATGCCTCCAGGTAGTTACGAGGCTTTTTGAGTCATCGTCTGTAACCAGAGTAATGGTAAGGTACGCCCATAGATTGAAGTTGCATGTCTCTGACAGATTTGCTAGCGGGAGGCTATGGAGAAGATGTTATCATGTTTTACAGACTCAGAGACTCTCGAAAATGACCCTGCTTTACCTGACACGGACGGTTCTGTGGATAAGGAGCCTGCACCCATTTCAAATGCTGCTCGAATTCGACAAATGCTATCTATTCATAGCCTGATCCGGCAGGCAAGCTTTGTTGACGACAGTCCAGTTGTCGCTTCAGCGGCTGTTAGCAAGGGAAAACCCACAATTGAACCATCGCAGAATGAGGGCGCAAGCTCTCCGAGTGCTGAGCGTTGCAGAGACGATCTAGTTCCAGATACCATTACCGGGGGTCGGACCTCCGTTGACAACGGACCCTTGTTGCAGAATATGGATCCAGCATTGAGTACTGGCTTGATATGGCGGGACCCTTTTGAAGAGGAACAGGGTTGTTTGGACTCTTTTATCGAGTCTGATTATCAGCATTGGAAGGATGCGTGGGCTCTATTTGACGTTGGTCAGGATAATGATAATGCATCCCTTTGGAATCCACAGATTTCTTAGTTACCTGCTGATTGAGGCTCAACGGGTCACAGATTCAGGACCGGATTGAATCATGGATTAATTTGTTCTTTTTCATGCTTTCAAGGTACCAATGTACCCTATGAGAGAGATTATTCACTGTCTTTTGCGGTTACATTTTTTGAAAGAGATGCTCCAGTCTTCAATCTTGCGGACATTCACAGCGGCCGGTCTCCGAAGCTGAAGACGGAGTTCAGTCTTTGATCGTGACTATTACTGTGTTTTCCAGGACACCAGCGGCAACGGAACTGGGCCTTTCCCAGGAAAGTGAGGAAGACGACCATCACATGTCTCTTCCGATTCTTGCCATGAGACCGGGATAATCCGCCCCAACACCATGGTATTAATCTTTTGTTTGCGAGACAGACAAGGTGGAGGTAGTGGTACTTCTCAAGATCTCTACTCACATCCGTTTACTGCATGTCCAGAGGCTGTTGGTTATCCGGGAAACGGACGTTTTGATTACAACCTCAGAGGCAAGAGAGGACCCTTAACTGCCTAAGAGTACTTAATTTTGCTTGGCTAATTTGGTAGGCAGATTGCGTGATTATACCTGACTTCCTCACCCGTGAAATTCAAAGCTATGAAAGTAGCAACAAAGTTCTTCAAACACATTGTTCTGACACTCTACCCCACATCTCTGGACAGGAAAAGTGTCCAATTATATGGGGTTTTCACCGACTGCCGAGTTTAGCGTCGTTAGCACCGACACCCGAGTCCTGACCCCATGGATTACGGAGTAGAAGCTCTAACCAATTACATCTCTCCTTGACCGACTCCCGAGATCAACGACGGGTTAGAACACCGACTACCGCAACAAGCCAAGGCATGTGAGGCATGGTTGGTGATAGAGTCAAAATTACTCCGTGAGATGGATTAACTACTGTTCCTGGCTTTCAAACCCGTTGGCTGAAATTCACTCACATGATGCCGACCTCCCGTTTGACAGGGCATATAGATGCCTGGAAAACCAATTCCGTTAGGTGGATCCGAATGGATTGTTTCAATCCTCTAAATTTGGCAGTTTGCAGCTCTACTTTCATGGAACTGTCCAGCGCTTCGAAAGTTTATTCACCGAATATATAATCCGTAGTTATACTGCCTTGTCAGCAGAGACGTCCTTGTCATAACACACAGAAGTAAACCGTCTTATAGGCTATTGCTTTTGGACCGTGTCTTTCTCTGAAAGAACTCCGAAACCATGGCGAAACGGCCGAATATTCTGTTCATTATGGCTGATGACCATGCCTCCAAGGCCATCAGCTGTTACGGTGCCGGCATCAACTCGACCCCAAATCTGGACCGCATAGCAAATGAGGGCATGAAATTCAACCACTGCTATGTGACAAACTCGATCTGCACCCCGTCTCGCGCAGCCATCCTCACAGGCACCTATAATCATGTCAACGGTGTCATGACTCTGGACAGCAAGATCAACAAGCACCTCCCTAATGTCGCGAAACATCTTCGGACTGGAGGATATCAGACAGCCATGATCGGCAAATGGCATCTGGGTGAGGGTGAAGCTCACGAGCCCAGCGGTTTTGATTTTTGGTCTATTGTGCCCGGACAGGGTGAATACCATGATCCAACAATGATTGAAATGGGCGTACCAAAAATCTTCCCCGGTTATGCGACCGACATCATCACCGATAAGAGTATCAACTGGATCAAGTCGCGGCAAAAAGACAAGCCCTTCTTCCTCATGTGCCATCACAAGGCACCTCACCGGTCGTGGGAGTGCCACGAGAAGCACAAGCACCTTTATCGCGACCCTGTGCGGCTTCCTGACACCTTCTCCGACGACTACAAGAATCGGGCCAAAGCAGCGAAGGTCGCCAAGATGCGTGTTGCAGAGGATCTTACGTATTTCGATCTGGGCCTCGCCCAGCCAGATGGAGGTAGCAGTGTTGGAGAAAAACTCATTGATGATCCATTGTGCACGGAGCGCAAAATCCCCGTGCCTCAGGACCTCTCCAAATTTAAATTGATCGACAAAGAGGACGGCACGGTCTTTACCTTCAAGACGCATGCAGAACTTGCAGAATTCAAGTTCCAGCGGTACATTCAACGGTACCTGCGCACGATCCAGAGCATCGACGACAATGTTGGACGACTCTTGGACTTTCTTGATTCAGAGGGGCTGACGGAGGACACCATCGTCATCTACACGTCCGACCAGGGTTTCTTCCTCGGTGAGCACGGCTGGTTTGACAAGCGATTCATGTACGAGGAGTCCTTCCAGATGCCGTTCATGATTCGTTATCCCAGAGAGATCAAACCCGGCACCGTGTGCGACGATATCATCTGCAATGTTGATTTTGCGCCTCTCTTCCTGGACTATGCCAGAGTGAAACAGCCATCTTACATGCAGGGGGTCTCGTTCCGCTGCTTGCTCCAGGGCAAAAGGCCTGAGAACTGGCAGCAAGTTGCGTACCATCGCTACTGGATGCACAGGGACGTCATCCACGAAGCATACGCCCACTATGGAGTCAGAGATCAAAGGTATAAGCTGATCTACTGGTACAACGAGGGCTTTGGTATCGAAGGGACCAGAGAGGGTGGACAGGACAAGGAGTGGGAGCTGTTCGATTGTCAGGAAGATCCGCTGGAGTTGTTCAACTGCTACCATGACCCGCAGTACAGACACATCGTGGAGAAGATGACGAAGCTGCTGGAAGAGAAGATGACTGAGATTGGGGATGAGCCGGTGCATAACCGTACTTAGCCTCATGCTGTAGTCTAATTTGTTGCAAGAGCCGTGATCCGGCTATAATGTATGTAGAAATAGGAATCGTTCAGAATAGGGAGACTTGTTTTCAGCTGTTACCCTTGGGGATCTTCAGGGCCGTATATCTCGTCGCCCTGTGCTGCGTGGGCTCTTTCCTCTTTGCATATGACACCGGTATCGTCGGCGGTGTCCTCACATTTCCTTCCTTCCAAAACGACTTTAGATATGGAAAGAGGGAGAAGACAACGGTAAATTCAAACGCGAATAGTCTTTTGCAAGCTGGAGGTACGTTCTATATAGAAGAACTTATTGGATAAGTATAGGGGCTTGACTGAACTCAATTGATAGCATTCATCGCTTGCTTCTTCACCTGGCCCTTCACAGCTCGCTTTGGTCGCCGGTGGTCGCTGGCATTGGCTTCGTTGATCTTTTGCATTGGCGCCATCATCTAAGTCATCAACAGCCACTCGATAGCAGCATTCTGCGTCGCTCGTATTATCAGTGGCGTCGAGGTCGGGATGGCCACTGTGCTAATTCCCATGTTCTCCGCAGAGATGGCGCCCAAGAACATCCGTAGTCAGCTGGGAAGCATTTTCCAGTTCTTCTTTACAATGGGTGTCATGACCTCGTACTGGGTCGACTATGCCGTGGGGAAGCACCTCGAACCTTCGACCAGGCAGTGGCAGATTCCGGTTGGATTGCAACTAGTGCCGGGAGGTATTCTTGGGCTGGGCATGCTGCTGTGTAAAGAGAGTACCAGGTGGCTCGCAAAGCGCGGGAGAAATGAGGAAGCGTTACAATCCCTCATCTGGGTCCGTGGTGGTGAGGATACTCCAGAGGTCCGCCAGGAGTATGTTCTGCATCCTACCCTTATTGTTTTTTCTTCGAGCTTACATTATTCTTCATCAGGTTTGATGAGATTCTTGCTGGCATTGAGGAAGAGGTCCGCGCAACTGAAGGTCTGACATGGAAAGAGCTTCTGCTGCCAGAAAACCGGTATCGCCTCTTTATTGCAATCATCCTGCAGATCGGTAAGATTGAATACACTGTCTATTAGGAGCTTTCCTGACGATATACAGGCGTGCAGCTTACTGGAAACACATCCTTGGCATACTGTGGGTGTTCCCCTCGTATCTACCCTAATCTTAGCACTTTACTTTGGCACTAGGGTTCTAATCAAGCATTGAAATTTCACAGACTCGCCGCAGATCTTTGCCGCCGTTGGCGCTGGAAACAGCAGCCTGCTTATCAGTGGCTTCTTCGGGGTAGTCAAAATGGCATCGTGTTTGTTCTTTCTTCTTTTCGTCGTTGAGAGAGCCGGCCGTCGGACTGTCACTCATCGGAGGCGCATTCGCTATGGGTGCTTTGATGCTCATTATTGCCATTCTATCTGCCGTCTACCCGCCTTCATCGATAGGTGGGATCAGTAGCACAGCGATTGCTGCTATTGCCATGGTTTATCTTGAATCCGGTGAGCCTTTTGACTTCACATCCAGGTGGATCCATTATTACTGATCGCTATGGGGAAGCATGTTACAATATGTCATGGGGCCCGTTACCTTGGGTATGCGTCCATCCAACAATTTCATCTTCAGGCGGTTTTGTACTGACAAAGCATAAGGTCTACATGAGCGAAATCTTCCCATCGAGGATCCGTGAGATCGGTATTGCCATTGGCACGGCGACTCAGTGGCTGTTCAACTTTGTTTTCTCGCAAATCACCCCTCACGCCCTCGATAACATCGGCTGGCGGACGTTCTTGATGTTCTGCATCTTCAACTGGTCCCTGGTTGTCTACACATGGTTTTTCATCAAAGAGGTAAGTAGGGTTGCAAGAAAGCCTAGGTCCAAGGGCACTCATGCTAAGAGCTTCTTCTTAGACCAAGGGTAAATCTCTAGAAGAAATGGAGCATGGTAAGCGCATACCTGCAGAAAAAAGAGAAAAAAAAGTTTGCATCTCGACTGACGTCATGATCATAGTCTTCCGCTCAAAAGAAACGGCTTTGGGTCTTAAGGCTGTCCATGCGGAGGAAGTTGGAAGGAAGCCCGAAACATCGCATGTGGAAAATGCCTAGCTGAGGACTTCTAACGAATTACTGAGCTGTTGGATCAATCGACCCAAGCAAGCCATTATTATCTGCATCCATTTTGTTGACGGTGCTTCTGCTTCTGTCAGGGAATATCTTGCAAACATCGTCGTCTTCACAGTCCCAATCATTTGCCATGACCGATTGGATGTTAATTACACTGTATGGAAATCAAGAAATGCAAGATTGCTATCTGTACCATGTACTATGTATTAAGAAAATGATACCTCTGTCCGCGTCAGGAGCAGTGTGATGTGGGCTGCGTTATTTGCTCATTGCTCTCCCAAACAAGAAGCAAGTTGTTGATCCTATGATCGGATGTCTCTGATTCCTTCAATCTATGTAATGCCCTATTGTATGTAATTAGTGTTGACAAAATTGATTGCTCATATACTTTAGATATAAATGATTATAGCAATATGACAGTCATTCATATTCTTCAGGGTAGCATATATCCAGCGCTGCAAACAGCCCATCATAACTAAGATTTTCAGGAGCAAAACAGGCAAATGTGGCCACGAAGTGAGTTGTCAAGAAGCTAAGCCTCAGAGGGCTCTGGCACATTGCCAGGACCTCTGCTGATTGCGGTTGCTTGAAGCACCGGTGGCCCCCTCTGGAGACAAGGTGATCTGCAACCCGGAATCAGAACCAGACAGCAGGGCGTCCCCATCTACCAAAATGCCTCATATCCGCCCAGGCAGCAGGCGAAAGATCTGCTGGATCGGATGACCTGGGAAGAGAAGATCGGTTAGATGGGTGGAGTGCGTAGACTCCTAGGAGATGACCTGTCTTTCAATGCCACGGCCTATGAAGAAACGTATAAGCTGCGAAATGGGATGATTGGTAAGTTTGAGTAACAGAAACAGATCACAGAGAACCGACTGGATGGCCTAAATTACAACGAAAAGTGCAGGGTTTGGAAGTGTTTTTAATCGCGCGCAGGAGGTCCTCCCCATTGCCAATAGGATCCGCGCACAGCAGATCAATTCGTCCCGGCTTGGTATTCCATACACTACCCTCACGAACTCTGTCAATGGTATCTTCTTGAGTGGAGGCACTCTGTTCCCTGCGACGTTATCAATGGAATCTTCCTGGAATTTGCCTCTTTATGAGCAAGTAGCCACCGCGATTCGTGATGAGAACGTGGCATGTTGGATGCATTGGGTCTTGCTATCTATTTCATTTCCGTACTGACCAAGACAGGTCTACATGTGCAAGCTCTTCCATCTATGATCCGTGAGGTTCGCATTACCATTGCCACGGTGACTGTCAAAGTACAGGGGTATCAACTGATTAAGAGTTGATAAAAGGCTTCTTAATGTGAGTGAAGTAGGTAGGAGCCACAGAAGAACTAGTTGATTCCCTATAGATCCTAAGATCTGTATGAGAATAAGACGCGGTAGACTAGATACATGCCAGGGTAGATGGTCCTATTTATCTCTAATCCCATCATGTCATTGCCATGCCCCTTCAGGTCAGCGCCCTGCAATATCCTGTCATCAACATGCTATATCATGTTGCCAACATGTTGTATCTTGTCACTGACATGCTGTGTCATGTCGCTGACATGCTCGGCTTTCAGATTATCTTTTCTCCTTCTCTTGCTTGACGCCAACCCTTGCACTCAGGGTCTTGTTGACAGTGACTCTCTAAAGATTCTATTTGCTATTATCTACTATTTAGCAGGCGGGCACCTGCCCAGGTGAAGAAGGGGAGCTATCATATCCGGTCTAGCACAGCAAAGTACGGCCTAATCTGTCTTATTACAGCATGGAGATTCAAGTTATATCCATGGATTACCACCGTCTTTTTTTTTTTTCCTACACTGCCTCTCTGCACTTCACTCTACGCGTCAGACAAAATGCCAGATTCGCTGAAGAGGTTTATCCAGGCGACCAGAGAGTTCTTCAAAAATGGACGAAAGGACCCCAGAAATTTTGAGGAACGCCACCCTGAGGCTTTTCTTGAGAGATTCGAGCAGCCACTGCCTTTGGCTGCTAGTTCCATGTCCTACACGATGTTGAGAAATTTTTCCAGCTCACCAAAGACGCTCGCTACAGGCATCTGGCGGTTGACCACTGAGGAGCTAATCCAGGTGCCGGAGAGCCTCAGTAAGTCTATTGCTCCATTTTCCCTTTTATTGCTTCGATGTCCCTTCTTAGACAATCCACTTTTCCTTTTCTCCTTCCTTGACCTAACAGATTTTAGTGGAGCGACTAGCCGAGATTTCCGGTGTTATAGGCTGCGATCCATCGCCTCAGACTGGACGCCATTTCAATTGATTGCGTCAAGGCTGAGCAGGACCTGTTGGCGTCTAGTCAGCCACTCGAAAGGCCTTCAACCCCTAGTCTTCCAAACAAACCAGTTTCTTTAACACTGGAGAATTACCTGTCTCTCAAAGTGGAGTTCAGGAAGGAGTGTCGCATTTTACAAGGCAAATGTGATGACATGGTACATGACATAAGAAAACGCCTTCAGAAGAAGAACTGCATCGTGTATGGCTGCTTCTCAGACGGGTTCAGATTCGACTTTCTACGAATAGACAACGATTCCCGGGTAAGATTCCCTTTCAATATTTTGTTCTTCTTTGTTTCCGCCCTTAGTTTTGATTTAGACCTGAAAAATTGTTTCATATTCTATATTGCGTCCACTGATTTGATTCAGTACACGCAATGGGACTGCCAGGAGTGGGGAAGCACCGATGGGCTTTCGGAGAGCGAGATATACACACACATCTTCGATATATCATCCGCAGTGCCGCAAAATCATCGCCAAGGTCTTCGCCGCAGAAGGTTAGTAGGATGGTGGACGACACAGCCGAGGGTCGGTCCTACCATGTGCCATACGAATTGCGCATCGGTAGCTCTCAAGATGACGAACGCTTTCGACAAAAGAACGGATGGAGTTTTTCAGTCACGCCGACGTTGGCCTTCCTGGTCTTCTGCAGCAGCTCCTGGATAGCGTCGTGGCTGCCAAGGTTCCCACGATCCTCATCCTCAGCGGTGGACACTCTTTCGTTCTCTACGGCACGAGTCTCCAAGCGAATTCCATTTTGCACTCTTTCCTTAGCGGCCAGTACACTACTCAATAATTTCTAAAATAACATTTTATCCAAAGGCTAACAGATACGAAATGGGGTTTACAATAAGTAAGGGGGAACCGCGTCGTTAGCAGCCATGCCAGGGACGCAGAATCATTAATTGCCTGCAGGAAGAGAGTGTCATAAATTATCAGTGGAAGAAGCAGTAATTATCCTCATCATTTTTTTCTGGGCCAATTTGTTTGAGAATACATCTCATCCTGCGACTCTGCTCACACCGCTCCCTCTCTAAGTAATTATCCTTCAGTGCTGCCCAACTAAAGTAGCCCGTTGCGATGTTGGGCATCCATGACGATCGATCACGAATAATGAAGTACTAGCCTTAGGGTGACGATATCAATCTCAGATCCGGCTGCTTGCTGGGGTCCTCCGAGGAGGATTTCGGCTTGTGGAGAATGGATTGTTTAGTGGACGAGCTGGTCAAGTGTAAGAGGATGGAGGTTATCGAAATCGTTGTGCTGGGCATGGTGGTCGAGGCTGAGATCCTGGGCTGGAAGGCTTACGAAGAAGACGACGATGATGGCAGACTCCCAGGGGCACTCTTGGGCATCGAAGAGCTCGAGCGTCTGAAATGGCTGGGTTCGCTCCGGATGGTGGGCAACAGGGACAAGATGCTCAAATACCCCGCTGATGCCAGGTGGCTCAGGGCCCTTGGGGAAGGTAAGAAGCCGGCTGGCAAGGGAGAGGAGACGGGACATCGGCCTCAAGTCGTGTTCGAAGAGCCCATAGGGGCCAAGGATTATTTTCCGTGACTGTCGCGCCTTGGAGAAGGCAGAACTTGGGCAAGAATAACAAGTAATCTGTATTATCCTAGGTTTGTGTAAGCATAGACTGCTATCGAAGTTGTGTCTTGTTGTTACAGCTGTTGAAGACAGATGAGCGAAATCCAGGATACCTGTCCTAAAGGTGGCCCTAGATAGCAGCATACTGCCTCCAGACACTGCTCTGCTAGGCTTGGCCGGTCTATTTCGGATCGCGGTGTTGGTCGAGAGACGTTTGAAGGTCACATTGATGCATCTAATCGCACAGGATTTCGTGCCTGACTTGTGGGATCTTGAGGAAGGTCTTATAATAACCATTCCAAGAGCCCGCCCCGGTGCCTCACGCCATGAGAACCTTCTGACCCTTGACTGCCTTAGCCTTTGACATCCAGCTAGAAAGAGGTCCCCCACGTGCGGAAGCGAGCTCTAATTGCCTTCTCGAGGGCAAGCTTTTGGCTAGAATCTGTGCAGAACGGCGGCGGACATCATCAATGACAATAATAGCAGGCGCGAATGTCCATGACTGCCTAGTATCTAGGATAGGAATTAGCAATCATGCTCACAGCAGTACCATCCTTTTCTTTATCTTTCGCCTTAGAACGTCCCGTCGGAACACGTCGATGGTATGACTTCTCACCTCGATGTATCGGTCGCTGTTCCGTGTCAGGTCTCCGACTATGGATGTGAGCTGCCAATTTCCCGTTTTGAGCTTGTCGACCTGGGCCCGTAGGCTATCGAGCTTTTGGAGGACGCTGAGTCCGGAGTCATTTCCGAAGGCACGCCCATCTCACGTTTCCGCGAACTTCGCAGACGACGTTGCTTGATTCATTGCGGATGTCGCGACTTCTCTGAAATCTTCATCAGGTTTGAAAGCGACGCACTCATGGCTGATAACGGGCACCATCTAGAATGTGAACGTATCCTTACCTCAGGTATTTGCTGGGTTTTCAACCTCAGCTTCAGCTAGAGGATTTCAGGAAGCCTGCTTCTTTGACTTCCGGGATTTCCGAGAGATTTCGCCACGGTTAAGGGATTTTGAACCGCGAATGAGGAAAAGGAAGTAAATAAAAATGATATGAATAGCTGGCCCGGTGGACCAAGCTGCCCGCAGGGGGTAGAGGACGGCGCGGGGGGCCGCCGGTATGATGAGTTTTGGAGAAGAGAGGAGAGAAAAGGGGGAGGTGGGATATATAATGGGCAGATGGGGGACAAGGAGTGAATGAATGGGGCAGCAATGGGAAGAACATGCGGAAAGGGAAGCAGTGGATAATTGATAAGGAGACCTGCATCCTCCGATCCCATCGCCTTGCGCGAAGGACAATTCTTCTCGGATTGAGCAGGATTCTACCACACAGCGAGCACATTTACTGGCAACTCCGAAGGATTTCAGTTACATATCGCATGAAGACGACTATACAGATCGAATGCGAGCAAGGTCAGTTTCACGAAATGGATATGATAGAATTAGAATTGTGATCAAGAGCACTCTTTTCCTCTTAAGGTACCTTGCCTCCCTGGAAGAAAAAAGAGACATGGCACATGAATGAATATGCATAGCCAGAGACCTGTGACTGACTTTCTAGGAGTATCTCGGAGACCTCCAATCTGGTCTGCCCTGTTCTGGTATCAGCAGGCCGTGTCCACTGGGATCATATCCTCTCCCACAGCCGGATAGAATATCGGTTTGTCCACTGGGATATTGCCTTCTTTTCCCATTCCTCCCCACCGACACCTACCTACCCGACCAGTGAGAATTGAAAATGCGAATGTTAGGCACAACCATTGTATCAAAATAACATCACCATCTCCCCGCTTAAATGCCTGATTATCTCGATTATTTCCCCTCCTTCCCATTATTCCCACTCGCATACCGCCTCGTCCAATCCCGAGCGATCTCCTCGTACTTCTTCCGGTCGTTCTTGTATTGCTCCGCGATGCGGCCCTCGACCGCGTCGTCCGGCATGGGCTCCGCCAGCAGCTGCCGCGCGAACTCGAGCACGGCCGCGATGCGCGAGCTGGGCTTCCACTCGTCCGACTTGAGCATTCCCAGACACATGCTGCCCTTGTCGTCGTTGGAGACGTTGGGGTGGTAGATCTTGGTCGCGAAGGAGATGGTGGGCGGTTTGAAGGGGTAGGCGGAGGGGAGGCTGAGCTTGATGAGGAACGTGCCGCCCTGCGCAGGCCGTAGTCAGCGGATCGTCCTGTCTGGTTACTGTGACCAGGTAGGGAGCTTTGGATAGGGGCACCGTACCTGGTACGGCGATCCCTCTGGCCCCTTCATGTAGACTTTCCAGTTATACAGGTCCGACTCGTCGGCAAGCTCGACTGTGATGCCCGGCGGGGGAGACTCGACGAGCTCGGAGAGCTCCTGTTCGTAGAGAGCATTAGCCTGATTTATGGGACGCGAGCGGCACATACGGTACACATACCTTTGCTATCCTCTTGTTACTGCCCATCACGTGCGTTGTGAGAGTCTGGAGATCAGGGTGTCGGAGAAGGAGGGGTGATCGCGGGGTGAGATGAAACGTCGAAGGGGCTTGGAAAAGGATCCGCCGGCGGAGATGAGATCGAGGGATGCTCGGGAAGACGTGGATCGAAGGGAGACGACGGTGAGATGCTCGTAACGATATAGAGAAGAAACCGGCCTTCTTTATATCTGCTTGATGTGCTCGAGACAGAACAGAGCAGGGTGACTCCGACAATCACCGACGCCTGGTGATGAGCGGACCTTGGCGGCGCTCCCCGCGTCTCGGCGCCGTCGCGACGCCAGCTCAAGTCAGCGGCCCCGGCCACCTTGCCTGCTGTTATTTTTATCGACAAGAGAACAGCTGTTCGACGATGTCCCTTACAAGATATTAAGACACCTGGTGTCTACACGATGCAACCACGCCATATACAGTAGACTGCTAACCACAATGCGGCATCTGCACAAGCAGTACGTTACAACCATATCCTGAATTCAAACCAAACCCAACAGATAGTAGACAAAAGGGTACTCAATTGGTATCATTACATCACACAAATCCCACCGCCAATCTCCCTCTTCTCTTAGCCGACGTTTATCCATTTCATTCCCTCTGTAGCATCACCATTAACCCCATGATCCCCAGCAGCACCGTCTTCAGCCACGGGTGCTCGCTCAGCATGATCGTGACGTATCCCACCGCGGGGATGTACCCCCGCACGCTGCCGATGAGGTCCTCCTTGCGGTCGAGGTAATCCTGGCCGCGCGCGTAGAGCTCCGTGTCGTCGGCGATGTTGTTGTCGCCCTTGGTGAGAAGTTTGTGGGAGGGGGTGGTAGTCCTAGGTAGAGAGTAACGTTAGGGAAATATCTAGAAACGTAGAAGCATTCAACAGCATGGAGAACATCCTCCATCCCCAACCCAAAGATATGAAAAAGCAATGTAAAAGGTCCACTTACACATCACCCTGCCCCCCCTCCTGCTGCTCATCATCCGGAAACGTCCTCACAACCCGATGTACAATCGGCACCTCCTTCCCTTTCACATTATACACCACGATCTCGCCCACCTCGGCCCGCGGGCTCCGATTCCACAGGAACAGCAGATCGCCCCGCTGGAACGCCGGCTCCATCGACCCCGAGAGCACGACGACGATGGGTGACGACGACGCCGTCACCACCGACAGCGCCTTCCACAGCATGAACGCGGTCGAGAGGACCAGCGCGAAGTTGAGCACCTGCGTCAGGGACTGGCGCGTGTTGGAGAGGCTGGAGCCGGAGAGGAAGGGGAGCATGGTGGGCGGTCAGTTCGGTCTGTCTGTCTGGCTAAGTGGTTGAGCTGGGCTGCGGTCTCGATCGGATCGGATCGTTATGGTATTGGTTTCGGAGGAGGTTCTTAGAAAATAGTGCGCATTGGTAGATAAAGTTAGAGATTTAAAGAAAACAGTCCCAGGGCGTCATGCGCACGAGAGGCCCTGGTGGTTGTGGTTGCTGCTAACAGGGAGCTCTGAAGTTGAGATTAGATAGATGTGGAGAGGTGTCCTCCTTGAAGCCAAGCTCCCATGTGGTTCGCTTCCGTTCCGCAGGCTAGAGTCGATCTCCCGCCGCCGCAACGAGACACTAAATAAATAAACAGCTTGAGATAATCAGCCTCAATGAAAAAAATAGACTATGGTAGGGATATATTATTGTTAATGAAGCTAATGTGAATCCTCGAGCATGGATTTTTGAATGTCCATTTTACCTGTATGTACAGTACATGTACAGATCTATGCTACTAATTCTCCGCGTGCATAAACACTGCTTCAATTTCAGCATGTTTTAAAATCTACATATCCTCTCAAGACTAAGGTGAAAAAAATGACTTAACCAGAGTGGAGATTATAAAAAACTAGGTACCTAGCCAGAGAAGTTTCAGTTGCGGGAGAATGTCCTTCATTCAACTTGATCCGCGCCAAATAACCACAAAACCAACTTGAATGAATCAAAGCCAAAAGATCATCATATCATCAAGAATCAAATCCGAACTTCTTCATCTTCCTCCCTCCCCAATTCCGTCTGACTGTACTGTAGACGGGACTAATCTACTTACGCAGAAGTGCCACCACACTCACGAGCTACTATCAGCTCATCAGCCCGGAGATATCGCCCCGGATCCTTCGCCAGGTTCTCCGTAAAGGTCGGGATGGAAGATGAAGGGATGGTCCCCGTCGACGAGGTAGTACTTGAGGAATGAACACTTTGAGATAATCCGTCGGGTCAGCTGAAAGACACCCTGGTCGGTGCCAGACCCGATGTAGATGTCGACAAGGGCATCTCCAGAAAGGCTACTATTTAATCACGTTAGCACGGGATTTTCTTTTTTTATTTATTTACTTTAACAGGAGGTCGTACTGACCTGCGAATAGGTTCAAATGTAGTTTGTGTGGCCACGGACCTGTACACACAACGTGCCTTGGGCATGGGCTTCTCAGCCAAACGTCTCTCAGGAGAGGTTCTCGAGAGAGCGAGTGCTAACTGGAATGCTAAAGTGGAAGGAAGGGGCTCTTGCTACCAGTTCACCGCCAGTAGTCGCATTCATTACGGGAGTTGAGGGGTTAGAGCTGGACGCCTCGGAGTCCGAGTCAGGAGGGCTTCCAAGCCGCGTCGCATTCACGACGGGAGTAGGGGGATCAGAGCCGTGTGCCTCAGGGAATAAGTCTGGAAGATTTCCTTCAAGCTGCGGTTTCTTTTGTGCAGGGAGACAACCGTATCTATCAATCATGGAGTTTAACGGTCGTTTTTTTTGGAAATCCTTGGCAAGAGTATCGGCGATCTTCCCGTTCGACTCAACGTTTCTCTTCGGGGGTAGCACCAGGCTAGGCGTCCTGCCCAGAATCCCCTTGACTTTACGCTCCTCAGCCGCCATCCGGAACCAGAAGTCGGGCTTTGGGTTCTTCCTGGCCAGCTTGTGGAGGCTGAGGAAGAGCTTCGAGTCTGTACGAATGTCACATGCGAGAAGGCTGGGCGGCGATGCCTCGACCTGGAACAAGTTCTTCTTCTCCAGCCATTGGCTGTATCATGTTAGAAACGTGAGCATAAAAGGTTAATCTCCAATGTCACTCACTAGGTGTTCTTTCAAGGGAGATATACGGCATGGGCGCGTTCTTCCACAGGTTCCCGGTCTCCGGTTTGGAGTTTTTGTGAGGCTTCTTGCGGAGAATGTTAGGCATCAAGGATTCGGGGCATATGATCCCGAGCCAGAGATCCTTTCTTGACCCAATTTCGGCGTTTTTGTAGTACACGATGAAGCTATCTCCCGGCTGGAGGTCCTGGGAACGGTCAATGGGCCTGAGCTCCTTTGTGATTCTAGGGGTCATTGTGTATGAATATCCTTTAGGCCAAGATCCCACTAAATGAGGTATAAGTAGGGATGCTGTATTGATATTGGATTGAAAACGGGATGCGAGAATAAGATGACAGCGCTCACAAATTCTGGCAGAGTTGATCGAGCAGAAAAAGGACAAAAGTTAATCGTTTCCATAGAGGATATGTCTCAGAGAAGAATAAACTTCTTCGGCTACGAAAGGTTTTCTCGTATGTAGCAAATTGGATCAAATTGAAGTTCCAATGGGACGAAAAGGCGGATTAGGCTCATTAAGTTTTATTCACTGTACTGGATAGCTTGGCCCCCAGCTTGTCGGACGACTGAAAGAGGCTAATAGGGCGATGAAGGGAGGTGGTAGTAGTTGCAAGTACCTGTATGCCTTAGGGAAAAACTAATATTTCGTCCGGCAACAGGTATTGAGGTTTGTGGTCACCCTACAATAAGTTATGGAGAGGCGAATGTGGTGATAAGGTAACGGCAACAGAAAGTGCAAATGGTTATGGAAATATATGCTGCTTGAGAGAGAGTGGGTTCCGATAAAACTGTAATGATGAGGCAGTCCTTAACGCGGTGACGGCCAAGTGAACTAGGATAGAAGTCTACACACGCCTTGAGATGGTATATATAGGAGAAGAGAAAGGACAGAAGTGAGGTGGCCGAATCTCTCAATTCCCACTGCTATCTTAGATCATCACGAGGTTCTCGCAGCCGGGAAGTATCTACAAATAGACACCCCCACGTCAAGGCGCGCGGAAGGCGGAATCCATGTCGCAAATGTCGACGATTCAAAAAAAACCAAAAGCAAATGTTGCGAGAGACGTCGCAGACTTGGACTGTAGTCCTCTCTGAGGACTCCGGTAAACAGGAGTAGGCAAATTGCTAGACGCCAGGGGTTATATATTAAAAAGAATAGGAGGGGTTTCCCTAAACCGAAAGTGGCGGCCAACCTCGAGAGAAGAGAAGTATGGTTCGCTGCAAAAGCAACTTAGATCGGTGAATTCGCTATCATCCTGCCATTCTGGTTTAGATACTCCCTGTTCCGATTAGAGCTCCGAGCCGCTCGATCGGTCGAGCTTCGCTGCAACTATTTAGATGACTCTGGGTGACCGGTTTTTGCTACTCAACGCAAGAATAGTAAGCGCCCGGTGTGACGTGAAGTTTACGAGTAGGTCAACATAAAAACCAAGAAAATATGGGACCCTACCTGATCTCCAGGATATCATCCATGTGGTTGCACATCGCTACGAACAGATCGAAAAACAATTTGCCACCGATCTCCATCTCCATCTGCATGGTTCCGCTCCTCTTGAAAGTCCTGCGACTTCTGATGATCAGAGCTAGGTAATGAGCGCGGATCCGCGACTCCGTTTCTGGCGTGTTGTCGTACGCATACCGAGCGGATCGTAAGATCACATCGACGGGGATTCCACTCTGAAGGCCCTGCTTCCGGAGAGCGAGGCGCTTGAGCTCCTCCAGGCCGTACTTCTCAGCAGCGCAGTAGATGACGGTGTCCCGAAGGAGTTCGTCGCCGACGCCAGAGTGAAACATTATGGCTTCGCTGGATCCATGGCCACCGGTTTTAAGTGGATCCTGGGCGCCCTCGAGCTCCCAAGAGTTTCGGCGCTTATTGTGCAACAAGCGGGGGTAATAGTCGCCCTTGTAGAGGAACTCGAGGACACAGGACAGGGTCTCAGGTTCTCTGGTATGTCGTCAGCCAGGCGGTCATGACTACCAAGAACATGGAAGACCAACTCGTCAGGCAGGACCACCTGCTTCGTGCTGGCCTCCAGGAACTGGCCCTTGAACGCAGCATGAAAGAAGGGGGAACGGGACAGAACATCCTCGTGAGCAGCGAAAAGACGCTGCTCACGACCCACAACCATGGTGACTATGGGGCTGGTGAGAGGGCTGTCGAATAGATCGGTCAGCCTGTGGTCTTTTGATATCGATCGTAAAAGTCGAAAAGGTAATTCACCTCCCCAGCGGCGGGCTGTCCAGCTTTTCCTGCATCCTCACCTTCGCACGCTCGCGGTAGGTCTTCTTGGTCGGCTTGACGGTCTTGCCCGCCCGATCCTTTGAAGCAAAAGAGCGCTTGAACATCCCGTCGAAGTCGAGATGGAAAACAATTGTCGAAGACCAACGAGCGGAATGGAAATGTGAAGGCAAAACGAGCGGCGGAAGAACCTATGGGTTTATTTAAAGGAGTGTACGGGGGTTCCGGGAAAAGTGACGCTGCTTGACCACGCACGTAGCATGCAGGAGCCCTGGAAGCCTCTCCAGATCACTCTGCTGGCGGTCGTAGGCCTCGAACGAGGAACCAGACAGAGAGGAAGACCCAGACCTGGAAGAGACTCTGCGCACGGGAATCTTGGGTTGAGACCCTCGCGCGCCGTACACTTGCCGACTCTGCGAAGCGTGAGGAGAGGAAGCAGAAGGGGAGGGGATGCAGACTGATAAGTATCTACTCGCGGGGTATCATGTGATTCGGGGGGAGCAGCGCCGATAGGCCTGGAGGCATCGCAGCCCATGTTGCAGCCTGCTGCAGGCGTCGTGGACACGCCCGGAGGAGTACGACTACAACCTTCTGCACACACCCGCTGGTGTAACTACGATCAAACAGTAGAGGCATGGGTCTGGCCGGTCTTAGCGACAAGGATGGGCTGATCAACGTCTGCATTCTCTGCTCTCATGGTCTCTTAAGGCTACCAATGGAATCGCCGCAGCGATTACGGCCGACAATGATAAAAAAGCCACATATTCCCGTTTCTCCAAACCCCCCCCCCCAAATCGCAGATCCCATATCCAGCACCAATTTTTTGTGGTTTTCTCATTTTACAGTTTTTTCTGCTTTTCTCCAATGTTCCAAATTTCGGGGACGATAGACGATGACAAAACGTGGATTCATAGCGGTTGACAATTGCAGACGTGTGATGTGTTGGAGGAGCGTTGACTGAGAGCAGAGTATCTGGTTGTGTCTGGACATTCACCGAGGCGTAAGCTCGAGCTCGCGGATCCTGGCCTCCTGCTCCTGGCGAGCCTTGATCATGCGGAGGGTCTGCTCGTCAGGGTTCTCACGACGCTCGAGGGGAACACTGGCACTTCCCTGCATGTGAGCTTCCCAACGCTGGCGACAGGCCTTGCCAGAGTAGTTGGTGACGGGCTTCATTTCCTTGACGTGTTCCGCAACGAGCTGCCACTTTTTCTTCTCGATCTGCTGCAGAATCTTGTTGATTTGCTCGTCTGCCTTCTGGACGGCTTTGAAGAGTGCAGCGTCCTGTTGCGGAGTCAGAGCCGGAACTTGTGTCGTTTGATTAATTGGAGAGAAAAAAGCAGAAGAGATACAGGGGTGAGGGCCAGATACTCACATCACCCTCGTGCCAGTCATCTTTCCCCTCCTCGAGGAGCTTGTCGGTGTGGCTAGTCATCACCTTCTTCATGCGGCAGAAACGCGTACCGATGGTCTTCTGACAGTAGCCGATGCGGCCCTCGGCGATGAAACGCGCGTGGATCTCTTTTTCCGTCCACTTGGCAAGCTTGAGATTCCAGAGCAGTTCGTCGTCCGAGTCCATATCAGCCACGACTTTCTTGGAAACCGCAGGACGGAATCCCTCGACCTTGGTCCGCTTGCTGGGACGGGCACTCGGTTCGTTCGACTGCTCTGGGGCGGTCGGACCAGCAGCCGGGCCTGCCTGTCTGTTCAACGAGATGTTTATGTTCTGAAGATTTCCACGGTCACTAAGCAATTCAGCGATGTCAGATGCTCTGAACTACTTACCGCCTCGATCTGGCGTTCTTCCTCAGACACAGACTCCGGTTCAGCAGAGGACTCGGAGAGAGCCCTGTTAGCGATCGACTCGAGGTCCGGGTATTCGGGGACTGGTGCAATCGGCTTTCCAATCTCTGGGAGACGCGTCAGTGTTTCTTTAAGCCTCGAGGTGGCAGAACGTCCAGGGCCTGTGGTTATTCGCCTTTCCACCCGGTGACTGTGTGCTGTGTTATGCCATGGGTGGACGGTGAACTTACTGCCGGGATAAAGCAGAGGGTCAAGAGGCTCATGCCCGAAGTACGGGATGTCGAACCTCGGATTACAGAGGATCTCTTCCATCATTGCGTGCGTGGTGATGGGGCCCCTCCTTGAGCCTCCAGCCGCGTGTGCCATCCTGACGACTAAGCGATGAGGTCAGCGACGACATCGTGCGTGAAACTGACTATAACCCCATATAGTTACCTTGCGTGTGTCAGACAGCGTGAGCTGCACCAAACCTGAAGAAAGAACTTGCAGATCTTGGTGCTAAACAGAGGTGCGATCCAGGCCGGTCGGTGGTGTGTTCATCCCAGAGTGAGGGTTAGTGAACGGGTGAGGATGGTTGCGATGCTGAAGAGACAACAACGCGCTAGCGCGCAACCAGCACATAAACAAAGGGACGGGTAGGCAGCACTTGGGTTGAATTGATCCGGGCTGCCGCTGGAATCCCTCACTTGAGCAAAGTGTTCGCGTTGCCAGGTGAGAATTGCTATTGCTCATGCAGATAGCTGAGCTCTTGAGCTTGACCCTGATATCATCTGCTGATACTGATCTCTGTAGAGAATGCTGGAGGCTAGACTAACCTTGGTTTCCTTCATTAATTTGTTCCCTCTCTCCACCTTTTCTGCTGATATTCCTTCGAGACCCTCTGTATATCTCCTTCTTTTCCGACGACAATAGTGGTATAACTCAGATTTAGCCCTATATTCGAACTCTAATACGTAATATCAGACCCTTATTACCATCATCAAACCTTTAAAGCCTACGAGCACGATCCCAGTCCACTCAGAAAGCCAGATACGCTTGTTCAGCGATTCACAGCTCCATCAGTCACAATATCAACTGTCTACATACTCAGACTCCCCATGCTATGTTGCTGATCTGGCCACAGATCATTTACGCACAACGAGTCTTCAGAAGCCTATAGTCTCCTCAGCAGGGTACTGCTGGAGGAGTCATCTCATCTGACATACATCCCTATCCTTCGTAACGGGCTTCGCCGTCATTGGACTCGGGAGCACTGTGCCCTGCCCTGGGTGCCTACACTCGCGACAGCTGTTTTCATGCTATGCGGTGATGGAACTGATCCGGGCTCCAAGTCCAGCTGGTTTCGCATGGTATAGACATATACCCAACTCTCAGTGTCAAGGCGTAGGTTCTCCGCCGTCTCCAGCTTATAATTCAACTCAATTCCACTGCGTAGTTAGCTTTCCATCCGATGAGTTTAGTCGCCTAGCACAGTACTGGACCTATACTGGAACTCTGGAACTCGACCCGATACCTCTCATCTCATCCCAACTTCGCCGACCCCATAGCAAATAAACACAAGTCCTTCTGCGCTAAATGTACTAAACTAGACCGCAGACTTTCTCCCCTCTACGGCATGGTCTATACCAACGCGGTATAGTAGAATGGACCTTCGCGTTTTCTGTGTCCGCATAGCATAGCCCATATATAGCCCGACAGCGCGTACCGCGCTTTTCTTTCTCCTTCCCTTTCTTTTTTTCTCTTCTTTTCTGGGATCGCGAGAGAAAATGACAGAGAGTGAGTCATTGTTATTTTTGACATTCATTTAAACTTAGGATGTAGGTTATATCTAATCATGTCATGAAGTCCAAGTTTAGTCGACGACCTGAGATGGTACAGATCTAATATAAAAAAATAACTCGACTAATAACATCGCGATATTGGAGATTCACTTTTTCATTGTGGCTCTTGAAAGTTAATTCCACTGCGCACATACGCACAGTACAGTACGTAGCTTTCGACACAAGCAGGTTGCACAGTACGATATGATATGACTAAACGTAAATACTGAAACTCGACTCGATGGGTACATGGATATAGAAGGAAGTCCATTTCTTTCTCTTCTCGTGAAGAGTCAGAGACTTCACACGCTCCCTATCTTGTTTCTGCTGTACTAAAGTGTAGGATTAATGGGCTTGGGACACTTCTAGATGAACACCCGTCAGGTCCAAGATGTCCCTTCACTTCTCATTTCCTATCAATATGGAATCTAATCCAATGTAATGCCATGATACATTGTCGTGTGAAGGAAGGAAGTGGACTGACCAGCTAGGCACGCGAGGGGATGTTGTTATGGCCGGGGGAGGGTTCAAAGGCGCTAGCCCTAGCCCTAGCCCTAGGGCTTGGGGCTTAGGGCTAGGTAGCCGGGCCGGGCCGAGTCATACGTCTGATATCCAACTTGATGTTTGTTTTCTTTGCCAATTAGGTGGTCTGGAGAGAGACGATGGGGTTATTGTTGATATTTCTGTGTAGTGTGTTGTTATATCTGATTGAGACGATAGCCAAGTGCAGTGCTTTACTGGTAGACCTCATCTCGCTTGAGCGTGAGCCTTTGTCTTCCTCCGTCTCGCAAGATTATTATTATATATTGCCTCATACCCCTTTTCGTTCTGCCACGTGGAAAGCTACACAAACAAAGATTGTCTCTCCTACCTTGTTCTGTGATGCCAACCCCAGTGTCGTATATCAGGTAAGGAATAAGGTAGTACAGTACTTATAATAGACAGGCACCGGAGGACCGGCGGCCGTCTTTACTATGCAGTACATTGCAGATCATGTGCGAGTGTGATACGACAACGGTTTCTTTTCTTTTCTGCTGATGTCGTTAGAAGAGTCATCGAGGCGGAGGGCCATGCAAGTGGACTTCTGTTGGCCGAAAATACCGTTCGACTGCCAGAAGAGGCCAAGGCCATCAGTTGCAGTCATGCACTGGTATGAGCTGTCTGATAACTTCTGATAGGAGTTGTGATTTTCATATATCTTGGAGAGTTGCATTGTGGATTTCCATTATCCATGAACCTTTGACGATATGATAAGGAGAGTCTTTTTTTTCCGGAAAAGTTCCTCTCCATCACCATTCACTAGTAGTCTCCAGCCCTCGACTCCATGTGGCTCCCTTTTGGTTATCCTGTCAGACTGCACCGGTGCAGGGACTCGGGATGAACTCGTGGTATGTTGGTAGCAGCTGTTTGCCTAAAGGCAGGGGCATGTCTGAGGACGAGAGCGGAGAACAGCCAATGCCGGTGCCAATGACTCCATCTCCATGCCATCACCTAATGTTTCTCTTTATCCAAGGTTCCTCTATTCTGCCGGGAGAAGGTACCACATGCAGAACACGTTGCGCGGCCCGTCCAGCTGCATGCCGCATCCCTGCTTAGTCTGCTTGGTCAGCCCTGGGCTCCACACCCACGTTCTCACCCCGATCTCTGGTACAGAGAAAAAGAAGCCCTGTCAGCCCATGGCAGGCTGATATTATTATTCCCGAGACGCTCTGTGGCCTGTCAGACGGAGCGTGCCGGTGCCCGTCAGCAGCCAAGACCACAGACCACATGCTGGCATGAATCATGACGCTTCTCCTTATCGATCTAGCCCCGAGCGGAGCGCCATGGTCGATCTCCCGCCAATGGCAGCCCGGTCCGCCGGCGGAAACCCCCTCATAATGCGCGCAAACCCGCGCAAGGTCTGGCTCGCGCGGAAACCATCCCCAGGCGGAGCCCACGGACCGTCACTTTGCTCAAGATGTCTTGCTACATCCCCGCTGTCACGCGAGTCTCGAATCGGGGGATTTTTCTTCGAATAGCTGCCCGGAAACGAAGATATGGTCCCGATATACCTTAACTCTTGTAGGCACGAAGATACTAGACTGTGTGTGACTCTTGTGTGACCCGTGTCTAGGGAGCAGCCGCCGTGGGGATGTTTGCGTTGCGAAGCGACCCATACTGGTGGGCGGTTTCTCGAGAGGCAGAATGAGCCGATATGCTCTCATTTCTTTTCTCGGGTCCTTCCTTTTCCTCTCCTCGTTTAGAAAAGAAAACCTTGGCTTCTGTGCCCACTCCCTCTGACGTGATGCTTGTATTCTAAAACCTTGCCGGTCCCGTCGAGACCTTGTCCTTCTCTCAACACTTCCTTTCCTCAGATTTCCTTCGAACCTGTTTGATGTTGTCCACTTCATCGGTTCCTGCATGAGGACGGAAAGCTGCAGACTGTGAGGACAGCAGAACGCAGACGAGTCAACGCAGGGGAGTTTCCGCTACCGCCGCAATGGGGCTGCCCGGTCTTGATCAGCCGGTGATGCTGCACTCGTCCCGCATGGACATGTGCAAGCTCACGCCTGAGCAGTGCGCATATAGGTCCTATAAATGGAGATACTGGTATGCTCGACCCTCGCTCCGTTGGTCGGCAGGCAGATGGCTCACGGTGACTTGCGCTGGCAAACAGGTACCAGGCTGATTGGGTTTATGCCCATGCGACCGTGTATTTCGTCGTCGTGCTCATCTGGCTCTTCACCTTGGTCCGTCTCTTCAAGCTCTTCTATCTGTGGCCGCGGATGAGGAGCTGGAGGACAGCCGTAGCCAACAAGCTGGTGGATCTGCCATTGGCCGTGGCCCGGTACTTCTCCTACCGTGTGTTTGCGATTCCGCAGATCGGATGGTACTCGCCCGCGCTGGGGGTCATTCTCCTTGGCTGCGCCGCCTGGGTGTATTTTGCAGGTGTGTTATCTGCCCGTCCAGGATACAGAACGGTGAACTGACGTGACCAGGACTGACTCTGGGCCCGAAGCCTTACTACTGGCCGTCCGACGCCAAGTATGGCAGCTCCCCGCCCATTGCGACTCGCTCAGGCTGGATGGCTCTGGCGTTGATGCCGTTTACAGTGTATGCTCTCTCTTTGGACCTCTACAGCTGGTGGTGCTGTGCTGACCAACGTAAAGGGCGTCGGCCGCAAAGTGGAACTGGATCACCGTTGTGACGGGCATATCGCACGAGCGACTGCAGGTATTCCATCGGTGGTCGGCCTGGCTGATGTTTGTTCTCGCCCTCATCCACACATTCCCTTTCATCGTCTACCATATAGACAAGGGGTGAGCTCTACCCCTTCATCTGAGTCATGAGGTCAATGTCTGACTTCGACAGTGACATGGTTGAGGAGTGGAACACAGACGTCGTCTATTGGACCGGCGTTGCCGCCCTCATCCCGCAAGCATGGCTTACTTTCATGTCCATTGGACCCATCAGGTTAGCATGGTCGGATTCCCTGAGTTTCCAGTCTGCAAGCTGACAGGATTTCTCGCAGGAACCGATTCTATGAGACCTTCAAGGCCTTCCACTACCTGGCAGCCGCTCTGTTCCTTGTATTCTTTTTCATCCATTGCGATTTCAGGTTGACTTCCTGGTATGTCGATCACCGTGTGATCATGAAAACGGGTCTGATACTGACGCTCCAAGGGACTACTTTATCGCGATGGTCATCATCTACGGTCTCTCGCTGGTCGCGTCGGCAGTCCAGACGTACGTGTTGAACGGAGTCGACCACCGTGCTACTCTCGAGGTCCAAGCGGATGGCATCGTCCGAGTGCGCATCCCCACGCATATTACCTGGGGACCCGGCCAGCACATGTTCGTGCGGTTTATGAGTACCGCTCTGGGGCTGCCGCACGTCCTCACAACCCACCCCTTTTCGATCTGTTCGCTTCCTCGTGTAGGCAAGGACAACATTGGTGTGAACGAGCTCGTATTCTATGTTCGCCCGCACGGCGGCATCACGAAGCGCTTGCACGAGTTTGCGAAAGCATCGCCCGGCGAGACCCTGCCTGTGCTCCTGGACGGCCCATATGGTGGTATGGATGCCGCGGCTTTTGAAAGCTTCGACCGGTTCCTCGTGATTGCGGGCGGCTCAGGAGGCGGTACAATTCTTCCTATCCTGGAGACTCTTGCACGCAGAGTTCCTCAAGAAAAGGCCCTCGCCAAAGGGGGAGAGGAGGGTTTTGCGGAGCCTGTGCTTTCTGTTCAGGTCGTGTGGGCTGTGCGGAAACAGGGTAAGAATCGATCTGTCTATATTCTGCGGCGTCCATTTCCGTAGCTAACAACGCGCGATGGCAGAGTCGATTACTTGGTTCCAGGATGCGGTTTCCCGTATTCTGTCACAGCCATTCCCTGGGTTCCTGCGGGTTTCTATCTACATCACACAGCCGGATCAGACGCCGGGCGGTATGAATGATGCCGGAGACCCCGACAAATCGATGAACGTCAGCACTGGCAACGACTGGCTCTCCGTCTACCCTACGGGGAAGCGGCCGGACCTGCCCGCCATGATCCAGGCGGCGGCGGCGGAGGAGGACACGCGTCCGCTCGCGATTACAGGTAAGCACGCTCATCCAGCTACGTGTTGACAGACAGCGCCTGCTGACAATCCCTCTAGCTTGCGGGCCAGCATCGATGCTTTTCGACGTCCGGAACGCGGCGGCCGCTGCGCAGGTCGGCGCCCTGAGCGGCAGGAACACTGCGCGCCGGGTCTGGCTGCACACGGAGAATTTCGGGTAAAGTCAGCCCGAGCGGATCTGTTGAACAAGCGGCTAACATGCATGCAGATGGTGATCACAGACAGTACCTGCCAAGTGTACTGTATTGTCACTGTACTCTACCTGCATACCCTGGTATGCCCAGATGTCATGATTGCAATGATACAGTATTCTCCGATGAAATGTTTCCGCTCCTCCACTCGGATGCATGTACATTACAGAGCAAAGCAAAAACGTGAACCGGCATGGAACCGCAGCGCAATGTGGACAGCAGGGTTTCCACGCTGCAGCTCCATCCCAGAGGAAAGTAATGTTTACTCGAGGAAGTTAAGAGCTGGATTTCTGTGCTCAACTTGCCATCAAGGTTTCTTGTCCCGGGTGACGGACCAGCTCGCGCTGTTCACGTCTGGGCCGACGGACGTCTGCTCGGCCGGCATCAGATCGAGCCGTCGGCATGCATGAGGTCGGCGCATCTCCGGATGGCGTCAAGGCCGGATTCTTTTCCTTCGGCGCCGGCAGCCGCCCGGGCTATATACATGCGTCTGCCTGCTGTAGATAGATCTGTTTCTTCCTCCACATCCCTTCCTGTAGATGGAGACTTGACCTACCGATCACCATGTCGCACCCCGCGGTCTCCCCGCAGCCCCGCGTCCCCCGCGCGGGCGTGTGGTGCCCCGCGGTGACCTTCTTCGACCCCGCGACCGACACGCTCGACCTGGAGTCGCAGAAGAAGTACTTTGCCTACCTGTCGCGGACGGGGCTGGCCGGGCTCGTCGTGCTGGGCACCAACGCCGAGGCCTTCCTGCTGACGCGCGAGGAGCGGCGCCAGCTCATCGCCGCCGCGCGCGAGGCCGTCGGGCCCGACTTCCCCCTGATGGCGGGCGTCGGCGCGCACTCGACCAGGCAGACGCTCGAGCTGGCCCGCGACGCCGCCCAAGCCGGCGCAAACTACCTGCTCGTCCTGCCGCCCGCGTACTTCGGGAAAGCCACCACCCCGGCGGTCGTTAAGCGGTTCTTCGCCGACGTCGCGCGCGCCGCGCCCCTGCCCGTCCTCATCTACAACTTCCCCGCCGTCTGCAACGGCGTCGACATCGACTCGGACACCATCACCGCCGTCGTGCGCGAGTCCGCTGCCTCCTCCCCCGACGGGACATCCAACATCGTCGGCGTCAAACTAACCTGCGCCTCCGTCGGCAAGATCACCCGCCTCGCGGCCACCTTCCCTCCCGACACAAACACATTCGCCGTCTTCGGCGGCCAGTCCGACTTCCTTTTAGCAGGCCTGAGCGTCGGCTCCGCGGGCTGCATCGCCGCCTTCGCCAACATCTTCCCAAAGACCATCTCGCATATCTACAACCTCTACAAAGCGGGAAAAGTGACTGAGGCGCTCGAGCTGCATCAGAAGGCGGCCCTCGCGGAGGCGGCGGTCAAGTCGGGCATCGCGGCCGTCAAGTATGCGGTTGCAGTGTATTCGGCGAAGGAGGCGGGGTTGGACGATGGGGCGGAGGAGAAGCTGAGGCCGAGGACGCCGTATGAGCCGGCTGATGAGGCGGTCCGGGCCAGGGTGAGGGGGGAGGCGATGGAGGTCGTTGCGCGCATCGAGCAGAGTCTATGAGTAGATATGAGTGCTTCATGCGCTGATGGGGCTTGGCTGATGTGATGATCCATGATTCCATTCCGTTATGGTCGATGCTGACGCTGATGTTGATGTTGATGCTTTTTTCTTCTCTCTCTCTCTCTCTCTCTCTCTCTCTCTTTCGGGGAGGAGTGAGTCAGTCCGTGGTTCTCACCTCCTATGTAGCGAGGGTACATATATATTCACTGTACTAGTCGTATGTACTGTACATAGGTACATGCATGACCACTGAATAATGAGCATATATATATATATATGATGTGATATGATGTGATCGGATCTAACCCGATTGCCTTTGTTGTCTACGGATGATGTATTACTGTACACACACAGTAGGTTGCCAAAAGTTTCGCCGAAACAAGGGTCCCTAACCAGGCTGTCTACCTCGCCGCTTCTTGTTTTATGGTGATCCGGACTGACTGACTTTGCTGAGGGTCTGTTGCCTGTCATAGTGTCTAATGATAATAATTACCCCTTTCAATAGCTTCAAAAAAATCATGCGGACATAAGATAGCCAATCTCTGGCCAAAGTGGCTAGGCAGGGGGCCCCTTGTTAACAAACAAAAAAATCAACCCACTGTATGTTTGCTGCATTAGCAGTACTTGTTGTTCTCCTAGTGCTACATTGTAGGAACTTGAATACTCATTATCATCATCATAGGGCGAGTTTCTAACTTGGGACAGGACAGGGACAGGGACAGGGCGGGAATTACTATTCTTGTACTGCCTCGGAGGTCAGGTCAGGTCAGGTGCAGTGGAACTTTTTGTTCAAACCCCAAAGTCGGGATATATATATATATATATATATGTATACGCATGCAGGGACGAGAAAGAAGATGTGGAGTTTATATCTAACAGCAGAACTGTGACGGCGTGGCTCCTAGGGAGCATTCTAGGAGCCATACCGCTGCACTACTGGCAAAAGACTAGGATACGAAGTCATAAGGCTTCGTACTGCTCTCGCTTATATATGCTTCTTGCCACGCCGTCACAAGAACTGACTACCACTACTACTGGGCACATAGATATGCAACTTTTTTTTTCTTTCAGTCTTTTTTGGTTTGGTTTGCAGATGTATGGAATAATAAGAATAAGATAAACAAAAAAAGCTATCTACCTGCTAATTAGTCTATGAGTGTTATATTCTTATTTCTTAATATTGATACTCGAGTATGTACAGTGCCTGGTACTCCATACCATACTTGGATAAGGAGAGATACAGTATGGTATGGTGGTATGGCATGCAGATGCTCCAGGTGGAGAGAGGCCCGCGGTCGAGAATAGCAAATTAGCAAATAATAATAATAGCTTCAAAATCGTTTGTTTAAGTTAAGGGTGACAGATCCCGGCGGGGATCTGCTGGGAGGAAAATCATCATTATTATGATTTATTTAGGATTTCCCCCCCCCCCCCCCCCCCCCC
>Ga0207748_1000348_pt1 | contig 36324 bp, 32 predicted proteins | sample HigsolmetaGSP13D_FD_184841 | JGI IMG/M metagenome (GOLD analysis project Ga0207748, IMG submission 184841) | High solid enriched microbial communities from the Joint BioEnergy Institute, USA - SP1-3-D (SPAdes) | ecosystem: Engineered > Bioreactor > SSF (Solid state fermentation) > Aerobic >...
AAGGCGAATTATAGCCAAACATTTGTCATTTTTACTAATTTCTATGGTAAAGAGTACCATTTACAGAAAATTTCTTACACTACACAGCAAATTTTACATAAAAAAATGGCTTTTTTCAGTGGTCACGAACCCTTCAAAAGGACAATTTGCTCCTGGTCCGGCTTTCTTTTGTCTTTTTGAGCCCTTCAAAAGGACAATTTGCTCTTGGTCCGGCTTTCTTTTGTCTTTTTGAACCCTCCAAAGAGACAATTTGCTCTTGGTCCGGCTTTCTTTTGTCTTTTTGAGCTCTCCAAAAGGACAATTTGCTCTTGGTCCGGCTTTCTTTTGTCTTTTTGAGCTCTCCAAAAAGACAATTTGCTCCCGGTACGGCTCTCTTTTTTCTTTTTGAACCCTTCAAAAAGACAATTTGCTCTTGGTCCGGCTTTCTTTTGTCTTTTTGAGCCCTCCAAAAGGACAATTCGCCCCTGATCCGACTCTCTTTTGTCTTTTTGAGCTCTCCAAAAGGACAATTTGCTCCTGGTCCAGCTCTCTTTTGTCTTTTTGAGCTCTCCAAAAAGACAATTTGCTCTTGGTCCGGCTCTCTTTTGTCTTTTTGAGCTCTCCAAAAAGACAATTTGCTCCCGGTACGGCTTTCTGTCTTGGTCTTATGTCAAGAAAGTAGACACATAGATTTGAGATATTTTTATTTAAAACCCCTACCGCACTTCGTTTGGTTAGGCATCAGAAATGATCAATCGAAAGGCGTGATTGATCATCTCTGACGCCGTAAGAGGAATTTGAGTAATTTATGAGATATTTTCTTCTGTTATTTGCTGGTGTTTCCTCTCAAATTCGTTGGGTGAGACATACCCTAAGGTGGAGTGCTTTCGCCGTTCATTGTAAAAACTGCTAATATAGTAATTTATAGCTCTCATTGCCGCAGCCCTGGTTTCAAAGCGCCTCCTGTATATTAAATCTTTCTTGATAGTGGCGTGAAAAGATTCGATACAAGCATTGTCGTATGGATCTCCTTTTCTGCTCATGCTGATTTGTATTCCGTTTGCTTTTAGAATATCTGTATATTCCTTGGAACAATACTGGGATCCTCTGTCTGAATGATGGATCAGCCCCTCCCCAGGTTGTCTTGAAGTAATCGCCATATTCAATGCTTGGATTGGCAACTCTTTTTTCATACGTCCGCCCATACGCCATCCCACTATTTTCCTCGAAAACAAGTCCATCACGGATGATAAATATACCCAGCCCTCAAGCGTCCAGATATAAGTAATATCCACCACCCAAACCTGATTCGGCCCTTCTGTTTTAAACTGGCGTTTGAGAAGATTAGGATAAATCTTCATATCGTGATTGGAATCTGTTGTAACAACGAACTTTTCTTTAGACGAGGCTGACAAACCCATTTCCTTCATCAAGCGGGCTACTGTTTTTTGGGAAATGGTATAGCCCCATTCAACCAGGTCATTGTGTACTCTTGGACTCCCATACGTCCCCTGGCTCTCATGAAAAGACTTGCTTATTTTCTGTCGAATTTCTTTCAGATAAGCCTCTTTTTTTGATGGCCCCTGGTTGCGCAACCACTTGTAATATCCACTTTTAGAAACCTCCAGGACTTTACACATCTTCACGACTGGATGTTCATCATAATGAGCTTGGATAAACCGGTATTTTACTCCTGGTTTTTTGTGAAGATGCGCATGGCCTTTTTTAAGATTTCGTTCTCCTCCCGTATCTCAGCCAATTCTTTCTCATGTTGTTTTTTCATCTTTTCTAATTCTGAAGGGGTAATGTAGCGCTCTGCCGTTTGTTCACCTTTTACCCGTTGCCTATAATCAGCAACCCATCTGCACAACGATTTGTAGGATACTTCCAGTTCATAAGCTACCTCAGTAGCCTTTCTCCCCTCCTCAACCACCAATTTTGAAGCATAATCCTTATACTCCCGATCGTAATGTTTCCCCATTATGAACACGTCCTTTTTAATGATGATTGTATTATATACTAATCTCATTTCTCCGTGTCCACTTTTTAGACTAATTTAAGTCTGCTACAAAAAAAAGAGCCGGAACCGGCCCCTGTTATTCATCCAAAAACTGTTTGATGGCTTCTATATTTTTTTCTTTGTCCACTTCGAGTGCGGCGCCGACGCCCGGATAGCTGACATTGGTATAGGTGCCGGCAACCGGTACGGTCATTGTTTTTACCTTGAGGTTGCCTCCGACGGCGTCTTTGGCGAGCGCAAGAATGTTCATTTTGCTCATATTGGTGGCAATATACGGCTGAATGGTTCCAAGCAGTTTCGGCGCTTTGGCGATACCGTTCACGCTGAAAACTTCAGATTGGAGCGCTTTAAGCACTTTTTGCTGGCGGGCAACCCGGCCAAAGTCGCCTTGCGCGTCATGTCTGAATCGTGCGTAGGCGAGCAATTGTTTCCCATGCATCAGCTGTTTTCCAGGATAAAGCGTCAAGCCGATGTTTTCCGACATTTTATGTTCCACGTTCATTTCAATGCCTTGAGGCGCCAGGGTATCGACAATTTTAACAAAGCCTTGGAAATCGACAAGTGCATAATATTGCACATCAATGTCAAAATTGGTTTTGAGTGTTTGACGCAGCAATTCAACACCCTTTTTTTGATTCTTCAGATTGCCAAGATAGTAGGCTGTGTTAATTTTATAGTTTCTATACCCCGGAATTTCGGCATAAATGTCACGCATAATCGAAATGAGCTTCACCTGGTTATTCTTCGGGTCATATTGGGCAATCATGATGGTATCGGTTCTTGAATCTTCTTGCCCGCGCCGATCAATTCCGAGAAGGAGAATATTGGTGCGGCCATTTGCATCCTTTTTACCGTTAAATTCCAGATTGTCCATATTTAAGGCATCATTCGGGTCTGTCTGATGAACGCCAGCGTAGTATTGATAGGCTGTGTAACCCGCGCCGGCGACGATGAGCAGTAAAAAGAGCATAAGGAACACTCTGCGCCAGCGGACTCTTGACCGTTTTTTCTTTTTTTTCGCTACTCTTGACTCCATAGAATCCCTCGTTTTAGTAGTCTGTCTTCATTATTATTATCTAAAAGCGGCAATTTGTCACGAAGATTTTGATGAAATTTTGTTATTTTTGTCGAGATCATAATTTGTGGGGGATTTCACATAACTTTCATCCAAAGTTAAGGCGTTTTTTATTTTCCAGCGGTATATTGATGTTTGTCATCAGGTAAGAGCTTTTGTTGGTTCGTCTGCTTTGTGCAGGCGTTTTTTTATGGCCGGAGACGTGGAGGCCTTAAGCATTTATTAAGTTTCGGCAGGTATCTTTTTCTTTGCAAGAGAGCTTACAACCTACTTTTTTCATATGCCCCTTTTTTAGGCCGCCGCCCTTGTGCAGGCGGTTTTTTTCTGGGCATAGTGGGCAAGCCTGCCTCTTTTCGGAATTTCGGCCTGTTAAGATTGTTTTAAGCTTTCGGCGTTATCCTTTTTCTTGTAATCAGGCAAGATGAAAATCCGGCTTGCTTTTTCATCCATGTTAACCCCCTTTTTTGGCCGTCTGCTTTGTGCAGGCGGTTTTTTTGGTTAAGGATTTTGAACAATTATAGCAGCTAATCCCCTCTGTATCTTTGATTTAGTGGGAGTTAGCCGTTCTTGGGATCCGAACCCCACCGTTTCCACTCTTCCCTCATCTATGGAAAAAGCCCGGCCCCTAAATAGAGGGTCAGGCTTTTTTTTTCTTGCGGTACATGGAGTAAGCGATATAAAGCACAATGATGATGATCGCGATAATGGTAACCGGCTTGACATAAGGAGCCGCGACGTCATCAATTTGTGCCCAGTTTGATGCGAGACGTTCACCGAGAAAGATAAACAGCACTGCCCACGGAATGGTCGCAAGCAGCGTGAAAAAAATGAACTTGAAATACGACATTTTGGCAATGCCGGCCGGGATCGAAATGGCCTGGCGGATGACCGGGATGAAGCGGCCCGTAAAAATAACGCCGGCGCCGTACTTGTTGAACCATTCTTCCGCGAGATCGAGATGCCTTTCGTGAATCAGCAAATATTTGCCGTACTTTAGCAAGAACGGGCGCCCGCCGTATGCACCGATCCAGTATAAAATCAGTTGGGCAATCAAAATGCCGAGTGTGCCTGCTGCAATGGCGCCGAAATAATTGATCTCTCCCCGGGAAATTAAATAGCCGGCATAGGCAAGGACAATCTCGCTCGGGATAATCTCAATCGCAAGCCCGATCGCAACACCGAAGTAACCCAGATCAGCGAGTGCTGTTAAAATTTGTGTGACAAAGTCTGAGAACATGTTTCCCCTCCAACATTTGCTTTCTTATCCATCATATCATACGGAAAATTTCCAGCAATAAAATATTTAAGCCAAGCCAGACGCCGCCGAATACATAACCGCCCGCAATGTTACTCGGGATTTCAAGGCCGAAATAAATATGGCTGACAGCTGCGAACAACAGAACAGCTAAAAGAAGTACATCCATAAACGTATGGACCCAAAACATCTCAGCGTGCCGGACAACGAGATATGTAAAATAGCCGTAAATGATCAGAATCATCATCGCCTGGTCGCTCGGAAATGAGAAGACAAAGTGGGAAAACGTCGGAATTTCCGTTTCCGACATCCGGTGGAACACTTCATGCAGCACATTTTGATACAGTTCCCCGCCGATTGTGACAAGCAGCATAATCAAAAATTCGTGCGTGCGATCTTTGCCTTTCCAAATGATCCAAAGAACCGTCAACACCATGACGAGAATGAGCGCCTGCCGCGAGCTGAGCGCCAGCATCCCTTTCATGACGCCTGCCCAATGGTGTTTGAACAAAAGCGATACGATTAAAGAGGTCACCTCGTTAAAGTCGCTGAAATCTTCGCTGAAAAGGTTTTGAATCATTGTGATCATTAACACAATCAAAAACAATGTCACCAGCGTGGTGCCGATGATCACAAACTCGGCGCGCACCCGGCTGCGGAAAATCATGAAAACGCGCCGGAGCACCGCCATCATCGCCCAGAAAATCTGCTTATGGAAATAGCGGAACACATAATACGCGATGATTAAGCCGGCGCTTACAATACCGCCTATGACGAGATATTTTTTTACCGCTTCGTGGAACTGCTCCCACTGCGAGCCAAGCAGCTTCCCGAGGGAAATAAACGTGCTTGTCCAAATCAAAGCGCCGGAATAGGCAAAAGTGGCAAATGACCGGAATGGCAGTTTCGTAATTCCGGAAAAATAGCCGGTGATGTGGCGGACACCTGGTATAAAATACGCGACGATAAGCAATTTATTCCCATATTTATTAAACCAGCGCGATGTTTTTTCAAGCTGGGACGGGCCGAGATGGATAAAATGGCCGTATTTATGTAAAAACGGGCCGCCGAGCCGCTGCCCGATAAAATAGGCCGTTGTCATGCCGACAGATGTACCGGTGGCGGCAATGAGAATGCTCAAGATCCAGTTGAGCTGCCCCTGGTGCACCATATAACCGGCATAGCTCATCAGCACTTCGCCTGGAAGCGGAACTGCAATCATTTCGAGCAAAAGTGCCAAAAGCAGCACAATATATCCATATTGATCGACGTATGATGTCACCGACATTTGTATCCCTCTCTTAAACGGCGTCAATAAAAACGACCGCTTTTGTTTGCATAAAGTTCACTCTTCTTACAGCCATTTTCGGGCATGAGGGTGGGTTTGTCAAAAAGGTTAAGACTTGATAGTTGTCAATTTTATGATAGGCACTTTGCAGGGAACCATCCAGATTTAAAACCAGCTTCTTTCCCGGACCCAGCGTGTTCCCGCACCCGTTTTGCATTAAGTTAAGAAACGTGTTTTCTGCTTTCGGCTGCTGCATAAGTTGAACTAAACATTCCTACTTCTGTATGTGTAGCCATCGTAATTGATTTTAACGCGAAAAATTTAGGTTCATTTTATATATTCACCAGGCTTTGGGGAGTTTTTTACATGAGGCTTATTGTTTCGGTTGCCGTATTTTGCCAGGGAACATTCAAGATTCAGTATTTATTTTATCCGCTTTCGGCCATGATACTTCACCCGTCTCCGTATGGTTTTTACACCTGTAAATTTTATTTGAGATTTGGAAGGTTCACGACTTCCCTGTTGTGATGGCCCAGGGAAAATTTTACAGTTGTGGGTGAACGGGGATTAGAAGAGGGCGTGAATGATCAAGTCCATTTTAACGGATTTATGAAAGAAGTCTCCCATCCTCATGGCCAAAGAGCAGGTGGGAGATCATTTCAAGCATTCGCCTGACTGAATCGCAATGGTAACTACGCCCAATCACTGTCTGCCTTTAGGCTTGTGTGCCGGATTGCCTGTTTCCGCCGCGATTTGATTGCTGAAAATTTGAGAGCCATTTTTCCACGTTTCCATAAAACTTGTTCAAGGCATCTGCCGCTTTTTCACGGTTTTCTTTTGATTTGAAGTATTGGTAGCCGGCAAAGCCTACTGCTGTATAGAAAAGTAATTTTTTCACCTTAAAAACCTTCCTTTCTTTACTCCCTTTATTTTATATGAAAATTCAATGGATTGGAAGAACTTTACCCGGCCAGGACGCATCGGAGCATTTTCCTTTTCGCTTTTTTATTTGGGGGCAGCACCGTTTCACTGTGCATTTCCTCTCATTTTCATTTTTTCGTCTTTATTTGGGGATTTTTTAGGGCCATTTCTGTCACGGGTTTGCCAGCTTTTTCAGCGAAGCACAGCAGTTCCCCTGGACAGAGATTGTTAGCTAGTTACTTTTAGTAAGTTCACAATTCATGTATAATGGTTAAAAAGGGTTTTGTTGATATAGCCCCGGAATGCAGGGTTGATAAGAAAGGTGCGTTACAAAAATGGGAAACCAAAGTTTATGTCCGCGTTTCGAAAAGGCGTTTCAGCTATTGGGAAAACGCTGGGTTGGCGTGATTATCCGTGTCCTTTCTAATGGGCCGATGCGGTTTAACGAAATGGCGGAGCTTATCCCGCATATCAGCCAAAAGGTGCTTTCGGAGCGGCTGAAGGAGCTGGAAGACCAGGACATTCTTGTACGGGAAGTGTACCCGGAAAGCCCTGTCCGGATCGAATACCGGTTGACAGAAAAAGGCGAGGCGATCAAGCCGGTCCTTGATGAAGTGCAAAATTGGGCAGACAAATGGGTTGATCTTGAAAGTGAATAATAAAAGGGGTTGCTTCCATTCTTTGGAGCAGCCCCCTTGTTTTTTAAGAAAAGAAAACACCAAGCAAAAGCGGAATCAGAATAATGAGCCCGAGGATAATCCAGCCTGCCGGGTGCGCAAAGTTAAGGGTCCAGCCGCTCCCGAACCTTTTTTCCACCCACAAGGAAGGATCGTTGCGGTTGAAGTAAAAAACGCCGAGTTTCCAATACGCATCGTCATCATACTGGAAGCGGCCCTGAACGGCACCATTGCCTACGCGGATGCGGCTGCCACCCTGCCCAGTGGTAACCGAGAGCAAAACCGCCCCGACCACAATCAACAGTACCGCGCCCATGCCTCCGTACGACAACCAGGCGATCGGGATCGGCACAATAAAGGAAAGCTGAATGGCAAAAAATAGTAAAATCATAAGCAAGCCTGTAATGATCATAAATGCTGACCATCTGCGCCGGAAACGGACATTTTGCTCGAGGGAGGCTTCCGGTCTTTCGGCATTGAGCTGCTGTTTGCTTTTTGCAATCATCGTATTCAGCCAAATGAACAGGATAAGCAAGAACAGCTGGACAGTTGGCAGTTCAAACACGGTCCGGTACGATTTTTCCACCCAGTCTGTCGGTGTACCGTTAAAATCATAATGCATGGCGATCCGGTCCGGAATCCGTCCGTAGCACAACCATGTCATCAGGAAAGTGGCTGCTGTCACGCTTGCATGGATCAGAAACCATGCGTTGGAAAAAATGAGTTTCTGGCTCCGGAATTTCGGGTCGACGATGATCGCCTGCTTTTTCCCGGCTGCCCAGTTCCGCGTCTTCTTGATTGCCTTCATTTTTCGGTGAAAATAAAGATAGATGAGAAAATTACCGGCAATGTCAACAAGGACTGCGAGAGCGAAACCAGTTTGAAGCAACTGGCTTGTGCTTACAGCTATGAACAGGGCGGCTGCCAGAAGGATGCTGAAGACAATAATGACTGCGGCGTATTGTTTCCTCAGTTTTTTCAGTTCAGGATCCAGGTAGGCTGCCTCTGGGATGGTGACCCCAAAACTTTCCGTTTTTCTTGTAATGTACGGTGTTACTGCCATCATGACGGCAACCATTCCGAAAAAGATCAATACCATTATGGTTTCCATTGTTCTCCCACCTTTTGAATGTCGTTGTATAGCTTTTCGCATATTTTTAAAAATTGCTTTTCGTCCAGGCCGCGGCAGATCGCTTCACTGATGAGCGGGCGCAGTTTTCCCGTAAGGCTTTCAAGATATGGTTCATCGGCCGGGGGCATCTGGTCAGGCTGGATGACAACCCCTTTTTGCCGGTGGATCTGGATAAAGCCTTCCTGCTTCAAGATTTGGTAGGCTTTATTGACCGTGTGCATGTTGACGCCGAGATCGGATGCCATCGCCCTTACCGATGGAAGCGAATCGCCCGGTGCCAGCTCTTTTGACGCAATCCCTTCCATGATGCTGTTATGCAGCTGTTGGTAAATAGGGACATCCGATTCAAGGTCGATTTTCATGAGCATGAACATCATCTCTTTTATTTGGGTTATTTGTTATATATATTGTATAACAGTTAGCACAAAAAAGCAATGGGGATTTGATTTATTTTGCAACTTTGCGAATGAAAATCAGCAATCGCAAACATCTCTATCATGAGAAAAGCTGCGCAAAAAAAAGGAACCTCAGGACAGGTTCCCCTAGAGCAAATTTTCTGTTGTGTTCACAAGCTGTTTGGCAGCGGAACGGTCCGGGTCGAGGCGCTTTTCGAGCCGGCGCGCGAGAATCGAAAGCAAGTAGTTGACAACAAAATACATGAAAGCTGCCATGAGCAGAATCGGGATGATGTATTTTGATCCGCCTTCCCCGTTGTAAATCCCTTTTGCATTGTGTAACAGTTCCGGCAGTGCAATGATGATCGCAAGCGACGTATCTTTTAAAAGCGAGATGAACTGGCTCACAAGCGGCGGGATCATTTTTTTCAAAGCTTGCGGCAGGATGATGTACCACAAGGTTTGGATATATTTCAAGCCGGATGAACGGGCAGCTTCGATCTGGCCTTTCGGGATGGCGTTCAGGCCGCCGCGCACAATTTCAGCAATCATCGCGGATTCGAACACCGTCAGCGCCGAAATGGCTGCTGCCGTGACGCTCATTTTCATGCCGACTTCAGGCAAGGCAAAATATGTAAAGAAAATAATCAAAATCAGTGGCAAGTTCCGGGTGATTTCCACAACAAGTGCCACGATTGGCGATAAAATTGGAATTTTGGCGTAACGCAAGATGCCGAGAATACAGCCGATGAGAAAACTCAACACGATTGCAACAAAAGCCACTTCCAATGTCACCGCAAAACCCTTCAGCAAATACGCCAGGTTTCCACTTGAATAAGCTCCGGCAAAATCCATCGCATTTCCCTCCTTTAAATATGATTCAACTGCTTCTGGCCAGCCGGCGTTCAAGATAGTTGACAAGCAGGCTGAGCGGGATCGTCAGAATGAGATAAAACATGCCGACGAAAATATACGTATCAAAAGTGATCCATGTTTTTTCATGAATGAGATCGGCGTAGTACATGAGGTCGAGTCCCGCAAAAACACCGAGGATCGAAGAGTTTTTGACCAGGTTCAGGAATTGGTTGCCGATCGGCGGAATGACGATTTTGATCGCCTGCGGAAGGACGACGTAACGCATCGCCTGGGTATATGTCAGACCAGTTGACCGTGCGGCTTCAAGCTGACCTTTGTCCACCGATTGAATGCCGGCACGTACGGCTTCCGCAATAAAAGCGGCGGTGTAAATGGAGAGCGCAATGGTGCCCGCGATAAAGCCGCTTAAATTAATATGAAAATAGCTGAGCCCGTTATAGAAAAAGAAACCGGTCAGGATTAACGGAATATTGCGGATGACTTCAACGTAGACTGCGCCGATAAAATTCAGCAGTTTCACAGGGGCCAGCCTGAACACGGCAATGAGGTTGCCGAGAATGAAACTGGCGACAAGGCCGATGATGCTGATTTTAATCGTATTGACAAAACCTTTCATGTATAAGTCGATATTGTCGGTGAGGATGGAAAAATCAAGCACGCTGTTTCACTCCTTTGCGGTTTAATCAGGAGAAAGGGATGGGCGATTTTGCCCACCCCTTATCCTTATTCTTTGATCCATTTGTTTTTGATTTTGTCGTATTCCCCGCTGTCTTTCAGTTCTTTCAAAGCTTTGTTGACGGCTTTTACGAGTTTCGTATTGCCTTTTTTCATGGCAATGCCGTACGGTTCTTTCGTGAAAGTGCCACCTACAACCTGGTAGTTCGAGTCTTGGGCGGCCATGCCGTACAGAATCGAGTTGTCGGTTGTCAGTGCATCGCCTTTGCCGGATTTTAAAGCCGTGAATGCTTCTTGATAGTTTTCATACTCTAACACGGTTGTATCCGGAGCGGCTTTTCTGACGTTGTCACCAGATGTCGCACCTTTTACCGTCAAGACTTTTGTGCCTTTCGTCAAGTCTTTGACGCTCTTAATCTTGCTTCCTTTTTTCACAAGGAGCGACTGGCCGGCGTCAAAATAAACATCCGAGAAGTCGACCACTTTTTTACGATCCGGCGAAATCGTCATGGTAGCGACAACCATGTCAACATCGCCGTTTTGCAGCATTGGAATCCGGGTTTTCGATGTGACTTCTTTCAGTTCGACTTTGACTTTGTCACCGAAAATTTTCTTGGAAATCGCTTTGGCAATGTCTACATCAAAGCCTTCCACATTTCCGGTTTTAGGGTCTTTGTAGCCAAATAGATATGTATCATATTTGACTCCAACGACCAATTTCCCTCTGTCTTCGATTTTTTTGATCGGATCATCGCTTGCAGAACCGGATCCGCCTGTCGATTTTGATTTGCCGCAGCCTGCAACCAGTGCTGCTGCCAAAATGAAAACCAATCCTGCTGCTAACCATTTTTTGACCTTTCCCATTTGAATCCCCCTTTTTTATTTATGGTCACCGCGAAAGCAAGCGCTTTGCGGAAGTCCCCAATGATAAATGTTTTATGCTGGTACTGCTTTGAGTAGCACGGTATTCCCGCGGGCCGGCACCTACCATTCCTTGGCTTATGGCCATGATTGCGCACCATCCCCGGATATGAATGTATATGCAGATGCAAATGGTTTATGACTGCGACTGGAACCGGCTTTCCCGGCGATTGACGGCCACCGTACGTGTACCCGATAGCCGCGGATCGTTTGCTTTCATTTTTTGGCATCCTGACCCGCGTGGTACAGGTTATTTGGCCGCCACGAGAAAACGGCTTTCCGGCAGTGATGCCGCCATGCGTGCACCCGATAGCCGCGGATCGTTTGCTTCCGATTTCTGGCATCCTGCCCGGGCGTGATGCAGGGTGTTTGGCCGCCATCGTAACCGGCTTTCCGGCGATTGATGCCGCCATGTATGGACCTGATAACCGCGTATGGTTTGCACCCGATTTTTAGCATCCTGCCCGGGCGTGATGCAGGATGTTTGGCCACCATTCGTAGCCGGCTTTCCGGCGATCGACGGCCGACATGCGTGTACCCAATAGCCGCGGTCGTTTGCTTCCATTTTTAGCATCCTGCCCGGATACACATGTTTTGCAAGTGTATGTACCATGGCCTGTGGTTAATGGTTCAGCACACGGTTTAAAAAGGTGCGGGCGCGTTCTTCACGCGGGTTTTTGAAAAAGTCTTCCGGCGTATTGTCCTCAATGATTCTCCCCTGGTCCATGAAAAGGACGCGGTCCGCCACTTCGCGGGCAAAGCCCATTTCGTGCGTGACAACTACCATCGTCATACCGTCTTTTGCGAGTGCTTTCATAACGTCGAGCACTTCTCCGATCATCTCGGGATCCAAGGCAGATGTCGGTTCGTCAAACAGCATAATGTCCGGCTCCATTGCCAGCCCCCTGGCAATTGCGACACGTTGCTGCTGGCCGCCTGATAACTGTGACGGGTAGGCGTTTGCTTTATCCGGAATGCCCACCCTTTCCAAGTAGTGCATCGCCTTTTTTTCCGCTTCTTCCTTACTTTGGCCCAGCACTTTGATCGGCGCCAGCGTGATATTTTGCAAGACAGTTCTATGCGGATACAAATTGAAGTGCTGGAAGACCATGCCGATGTTTTTGCGAAGATCGTTGATATCGGTTTTTTTGTCATTGACTTTCATATTGCGGACGAAGAGCTCGCCGTCCGTGATGTCTTCCAGACGGTTGATGCAGCGGAGCATTGTACTCTTCCCTGATCCGGAAGGCCCGATCACAACGACGACTTCCCCTTCTTTTACTTCAAGGTTAATATCTTTTAAAACGTGAAAATCACCATAGTATTTGTTGACATAACGGAATGAAATCACATCATCACCTCCCGGCTGCTCATCTTTTTGGTGTGCGCTTCCAGTATTTAGAAACCTTCCATTACTCCCTATTTTAGAGTATATCAATCTATTCAGATAACATCAATATTTTTATTGAAGGTATTTTTCTGTTTTTTAAGATGGATTTTCCGGGAAGAGTTATTTTTTTAAAATATTAAAAACCCAAGCGGTCTCTAGGACTAAAGTCTGGTGAGAATTCAATGTCAGAAAGCGTTTAGCAAGGAATTCATCTGTGAAAAAAGCCGTTCCAAAATGCTTACCTCTTTTGGAACGGCTGGTGTATTGTACACATTATGTTTTTTTCTTTGGCTCCGTACTTTGGCCGGTAACTTCAAGAACATCAAGGAAGAACATCACAATGGGAATACCAAGAATGAGCCCCCACAGACCGAAAAAATGCTCACAAAAAATTAAAATGAGAAAAGTGTAAAAAACAGGCATATTCGTTTTTGAGGACATCAGCTGCGGATTCAGCACATAGGCTTCCACGGCATGCACGATGACAATCAAAATGAGAACATACAATACTTTCACTCCGCCGCCGATGCTGTAAGCGATGATACATAGCGGAATGAGCGAGATGAAAACGCCGGCGACCGGGATAAGGCCGAGCGCAAAAATGAGAATGGCAAGCCCGAATAACTGCGGGAAGCCGAGAATCCAGAGACCGATCGTGGTAAGCACAGAATTAACAACGGCGATGATGAACTGGGCCTCGATCACTTTCCCGAATGTCCCTACAAATTTGACACCGAAATATTCGATTTCATCGTAAAACGCTGCAAGTTTGCTTGTTTTAAACTGTTTTGTAAAACGGATGATCCGCTCTTTTTCAAGCAGAAAAAACAAACTCAGGATAATGGCCATTAGGACCTGGATGCTGACTTTGCTGATGCTTGTAAAATAATCGAGCAGGATGGAAACACCTTTTTGCGCATAGTCGACGATTTTCTTTTCCTGGATATTTTTTACAATATAATTCAGTACTTCATTGTGCTGCGGTTTCGTGTAAAAATCGGAAATTTGCAAAACAAGCTGGGTAATTTCATTGACCAGAATCGGAAAATATTTGATCACGCCGAATGTGAGGCCGCCGAGAATGAAAATGTACACGATTAAAACAGCCAGTCTGCGTTTGATCGGAAACCATCTTGTCACAATTTTTTGCAGCCTGTTGACAAGATAGGAAAAAATAAAGGTGAGCAGCATCAGGTCCATCATGCTGCGCAGAAAATACAGGATAAGTGTGATCAGCACAAAGATAAGGACCCTTCTGACCCCCCGTTTTTGAAATAATGAAAACAGCCGGTCTTCCATCGTATTGTTATTGCCCCCTCCGGATTCAAAGGAACCATTTTTCTGTTTACCCTTATCTTAACACATTTATAGCCGGTTCAAGTAAGTTAGTCGGCGAGGGATGTGTAAAATTTTTTCCTGCCATAAAAGGAAATAAACCATACAGATGAATCAGCCCACGGGAAGCCCGCAGTTCCCGCTGCTATATAAAAAGAACTTAAGTTTTTCGCGTCAAAATCAATTACGATCAGGATAGACATTGCTTCTGGCAACTAATGTTTGGTTCAACTTATATAGCACGATCAGGAAAATTGAGTCCGTCCCCGGGGACAGGACGTTACGGCTGCATTTTCGGCCCGTGAAGGTGTCAGGGCGGTCGTCTTTCGGTGTTTTACCGCGAAAAACGTTTGGAACATGGCGAGGTAAATGCAAAAAACTGGCCGCTGTGTTTTACAGCGGCCTATGGTTATGATTTGCTTTTTTTCACTTGCGGCTTTTCTTCTTCATCAATGGCGTCGCGCACGCCTTTTTTGAATTCGCGCAATGTTTGGCCGGCTGCCCTTCCAAGCTGCGGGAGTTTCGACGGGCCGAAAATTAATAGGGCAACAACAAGAATAATGAGAACTTCGCCAAAGCTGAGATTTCCAGGCATTTTTTCCCCTCCCCGGGCTTCTTTATCTTTATCTTATAGTGTATTGTAAACATTTTCAACTTATAATCACTTGAATTCAATTTATTTTCTGATTAAGCATGGCGGGGTTCGTAAAAAAATTTATTCGTTTTGGCCGGCGTCCATGGTAGAATAATGTAGTCTGGAGGTGACGTTTTTGCATTTGTGGAATTTGTTTGTGGCCGCCATTCTCGGCCTTGTGGAGGGGCTGACAGAGTTTGCCCCGGTTTCTTCGACGGGCCATATGATTATTGTGGATGACTTGATTTTGAAATCGAATCATCTTTATGGCACTGAAGCGGCAAATGTATTTAAAGTGGTGATCCAGCTTGGGTCCATTATGGCGATGGTGGTCGTATTCTGGGACAGGTTTTTAAATTTGCTCGGCCTGAAGAAAAATATTACGAGAGAGCAGATGTATGGTGAACGACTGAGATTGACGCATGTGATTACCGGGCTCGTTCCGGCGGCTGTGCTCGGCTTTTTGTTTGAAGACTATATTGACGCCCATCTGTTTTCGGTAAATACGGTACTTGTTGCCCTTGTGGCTGGGGCCGTTTTGATGATTGTGGCGGATCTCACGCGCCCGCGCCGGCCGAAGACAGAGACGGTTGACGAGATTACATATAGACAGGCGTTTGTGATTGGGCTTTTTCAATGTCTTGCACTTTGGCCGGGTTTTTCACGTTCCGGTTCTACGATTTCAGGCGGCGTTCTGCTTGGCATGAGCCACCGTGCGGCAGCGGACTTTACATTTATTATGGCCGTGCCGATCATGTTTGGTGCGAGCTTTCTTTCGCTTGTAAAGCACTGGGGCGCCGTAACACCTGAGACGATTCCGTTCTTTATTACCGGATTCATCAGCGCGTTTATTTTCGCCTTAATCGCGATCAAGTTTTTCCTCGCATTGATCAACAAGGTAAAGCTGATCCCATTTGCGGTATACCGCATCCTTTTGGCGATTGTTTTGCTTCTTTTGATTTGGAACCGATAAGATTTTGGCTGCGCAGCGTTGCGCGGCTTTTTTATTTTGGCTTTTGCCGCGTTTGATGCTGAACGAAGCGTCTACGGTAATTTGTTCTGCTCATGAAAAAAGGCTGCCGAACGCGTGGTGGGCAGCCTTTTTTGATACAGCCGTATTGCAACGAAAATGGTGCATCCAGATTTGTTATTTTTTAAAATGGTAGGGCATTGTTGCAACGACAACGTCTTTTTCCCAGAGAAGGCGCATCCGGATGAGGAGCGCGGACTGGTTGTGCAAAATGTTTTGCCAGCGTTTTTTCGGAATGAACTGTGGAATGAGTACCATGACCTGGTACTTGTTTTCTTTTGCTTTCCGCTGGATAATTTCCAAAAATTTGGCAAGCGGCTGGACAATGCTCCGGTAAGACGAGTGCAGGGTGACAAGGCGGACACCACAGTCCCACTCTTTCCATTTTTCTTCCATTCTCTTCTCGTCTTCATGGTCAAAAGCGACATAAACGGCTATGACCTGATCCGAGAGCGATTTTGCATAATTAATCGTCCGTTCCACGACCGTTGTAATGCCGGCCACCGGGACAATGATCACATTGGAGTGGATTTCTTCCTGAAACACCCCTTTAATCCGCAACTGCTCGCCGACCGCCTCGTAATGCCGGTTCACTTTCCGGAAAATAAACATGACGATCGGCAGGAAAATCAAAACCGGCCATACTTGCGTGAATTTCGTAATGAATAAAATCGCAAGGACGCTAAATGTAATAATGGCACCGACAAAGTTGACCGACATTTTGCCGGCCCAGCCTCTCGGTCTTTGAGTGACCCATTTCACAATCATGCCGCATTGCGCAAGGGTAAACGGAATGAACACGCCGACTGCGTACAACGGAATGAGGCGCTCGGTATTGCCCTGGAATGCGACAATTAAAATCATGGAAGCAACGCCGAGAAAAATAATTCCGTTTGAGTAACCAAGCCGGTCACCGCGGATCGTGAACATGCGCGGCATAAATTTGTCCCTCGCCAAGTTAAAAGCGAGCTGCGGGAACGCAGAGAATCCGGTGTTCGCAGCAAGCACGAGAATTAAAGCCGTAGTTGCCTGGACGAAATAGTACAAAACACCGTTGCCAAGTGTCCGGTGTGCCATTTGCGATACAACGGTTTCTGTTTCTTTCGGCGCAATGCCGAGCCAGTATGCGAGAAAACTGATGCCCGCTAAAAGCGATGCCAGAATGATACCCATCATGGCAAGCGTGCGGGCTGCGTTTCTCGGTGCCGGGTCGCGAAAGTTCGGGATCGCGTTGGAAATGGCTTCGACCCCTGTCAATGCCGAACAGCCGGATGAGAAAGCTTTTAGCAAAAGAAACAGTGAAATGCCGGCGACCGGCGTACCGATATGCGGATGCAGGTTTTGCGGAACTTGCCCCGTTACGGTTTTAAATAAACCGACAACAATGATGACAATCAATGCAAATACGAACAGGTAAACCGGGTATGCGAGCACATTGGCTGATTCCGTCAGCCCGCGCAAATTCAAAATCGTAATGATCAGAACGAGAAAAACCGCAATCTGCACACTGTACGGATGCAAGCTCTGAAACGCGGAAGTAATGGCATCTGTTCCGGCTGAGACGGAAACGGCCACCGTTAAAATGTAGTCCACCAGCAAGGATCCGCCTGCAAGAAGGCCGGGGGTGACGCCGAGATTTTCTTTCGAGACAAGGTATGCCCCGCCGCCTTGCGGATAAGAGTAAATGACCTGGCGATAAGATAAAATAAGTGCAGCCAATAAAATTAAAATGCCGACTGTAATTGGAATAGAATACCAAAATGCCAGCGTCCCCACTGTGGCAAGTACAATCAGCACCTGTTCAGGCCCGTATGCAACAGATGAAAGTGCGTCGGATGACAGAATGGCCAGTGCTTTTAACTTGGTCAGCTTCTGGCCTTCGAGTTCATTTGAACGCAGCGGTCTCCCAATTAACAATCGTTTTATCGTGGTGAACATTTGAATTGTCTCCTTTTATCTGCAGTGTTTCAAAAATGCTTCCCCAAAAATAAGAAAAACCACAAAGAGAATTTATCTCCCCTGTGGTCTATTGCCCGATCACAGTTTCACATCCTCTCTTATAACGCTGACGGGGTTAGCTGTCGGGTTCGGGCATAAGAGTGGCCCTGCCTTTTTAAAAAAAGGCTTCACCCCAAAGCGGCGCGCGGCCGCCAACCTGGTTCCCCCGTTCCGTTTCCGGATTAAGCGGTTCAGTTATGAAACACAAATTTTTCATACGACATCCTATCTTACTCCCGTTACCATGGTTTGTAAAGACTATTTCGCAATTGCGTTTCGGTATGTCCATCTTTACCCGCCATATCCCCGGGCAAACTGTCTTTATTCACAGTACCTAATTTTCGATCATGCTTCTTTTGTAGAATATCCGAATGTGCCTAAAGCATGCAAAAAGCAAGGTTTTTCGGCAAATCCGGAGTAAAGAGATAAACAGAGTTAGGAAGGTAAAACCTGGGGATGAAAAGATGGCCTCTTGGGGCAGGCGGATCAATTGGAAACATAAGACCAAAAGAGGTGCGAACCCGGTGGAATTGTCTAATTAGGAGCTCCATTCGGGCCCGAAATGTCCTTTTGAACCTGTCAAAAGGACAAAACGTGCCGCATCCGGGAATGAAATGTCCTTTTGAACCTGTCAAAAGGACAAAAGGAATTGCATCCGGGCCCAAAATGTCCTTTTGAACCTGTCAAAAGGACAAAAGGAATTGCATCCGGGCCCAAAATGTCCTTTTGAAGCCGTCAAAAAGACAAAACGAGCTGCATCAGGTAACGAAATGTCCTTTTGAACCTGTCAAAAGGACAAAACGTGCCGCATCCGGGAATGAAATGTCCTTTTGAACCTGTCAAAAGGACAAAAGGAATTGCATCCGGGCCCGAAATGTCCTTTTGAAGCCGTCAAAAAGACAAAACGAGCTGCATCCGGGCCCGAAATGTCCTTTTGAACCTGTCAAAAGGACAAAACATGCCGCATCCGGGAATGAAATGTCCCTTTGAACCTGTCAAAAGGACAAAACACGCCGCATCCAATTAGACAAATTAGGCGAAAACCCGTTGAAAATGTCTAGTTAGGCGTTCTAATTGGACAAATCCAAGCGTAAAACCCGTTAAAAATGTCTAATTATGGTCTAATTAGGCGTTCCAAACGCCAAAATCCATTACGATCAGGATAGATTTGCTTATGGCTGACCTGGCGCACCACCAAAGAAAAAAACCCGCAAGCTGCGGGCTTTTTTTTAAAACTTAATTTTTTCTTCCAAAAAGGCTTTAAGTTCCGTGATTGGCACACGGGTTTGCTCCATTGTGTCACGGTCGCGGACGGTCACCATATGGTCGTCGCGCGAATCGAAGTCGTATGTGATGCAAAACGGCGTGCCGATTTCGTCCTGGCGGCGGTAGCGCTTGCCGATCGACCCGGTTTCGTCAAAGTCAACCATAAACGTTTTTGACAAATCTTCAAAAATGTCGCGTGCTTCAGCTGATAATTTTTTCGACAGCGGCAAAACCGCGGCTTTGTAAGGTGCAAGGGCCGGGTGCAGGTGCATGACCGTGCGGCTTGTGCCGTCTTCAAGTTCCTCTTCAGCATAAGAATCAATCAAAAATGCCAGTGCTACACGGTCTGCCCCGAGCGACGGCTCAATGCAGTACGGAACAAAGCGTTCATTCGTTTCCTGGTCAAGATAAGTGAAATCCTCGCCGGAATATTCCATATGGCGTTTCAGGTCGTAATCGGTACGGGAGGCTATGCCCCACAGTTCGCCCCAGCCGAACGGGAAGTTGTATTCAAAGTCGGTGGTCGCGTTCGAGTAGTGGGATAGTTCTTCTTTTTCATGGTCGCGCAGCCGCAAGTTTTCTTCCCTCATGCCGAGATTCAGTAAAAACTCGCGCGCATACTGTTTCCAGTAGTCAAACCATTTCAGCTCTTCGCCCGGCCTGCAGAAAAATTCAAGTTCCATCTGTTCAAATTCGCGCGTGCGGAAAATGAAGTTCCCCGGGGTGATTTCGTTCCGGAAACTTTTGCCGATTTGGGCAATCCCGAACGGCAATTTTTTACGCATTGTCCGTTGTACATTTTTAAAATTGACAAAAATGCCTTGTGCGGTTTCCGGGCGCAAATACAATTCATTCGTGCTGTCTTCGGTTACGCCCTGGTACGTTTTGAACATCAGATTAAACTGGCGGATGCCGGTCCAGTCTTTGCTGCCGCAATCCGGGCAGGCGATGTCATGCTCTTTAATCAGCTCTTCCATTTTTTCAAACGGCAGGCCGTCAACAATCATGTCGATCCCTTTTTCATGCAGGGCATTTTCGATCAGTTTGTCGGCACGGTGCCGGGCTTTACAGTGTTTGCAGTCGATCATCGGGTCATTAAAATTGCCGAGGTGGCCGCTTGCTTCCCATGTGCGCGGGTTCATCAGAATGGCAGCATCAAGGCCGACATTGTACGGCGACTCCTGGATGAATTTTTTCCACCAGGCTTTTTTGACGTTGTTTTTGAATTCGACGCCGAGCGGGCCATAATCCCAAGTGTTGGCAAGTCCTCCGTAAATTTCCGAACCCGGGAAAATAAACCCGCGGTGTTTCGCGTGCGAGACGATTTGATCCATCGTGACGCTCATTGTCATCTCTCCTTTTTTCATTGAAATGGTTTCCCCTGGGGACGGGAATGTTTCCATATAAAAAGCTCCCGGCTCCAGGCAACAGCCTGGGGACGAGAGCTTGAATTCCCGCGGTTCCACCCCAGTTGATGCGAAATTTTCGCACCCACTTTCCATGAAAAAAACTCCGGACTGCCGTTTCACCGGGTTCCTTGCCGAGCTTCCACCGCCCCCGGCTCGCTTTAAAAGGAAAAGTTCCGGCTACTATTGATCCTTCATCGTCGCTATTTGAATAGAAATACTATACCAAAACCGGGCAGGACAAGTCAATGCCCGGCTTGGGTATGAATGTTGTAATCCGTTATTGTGGCGTTTTGTCTCACCCTTCGCTCTTCGTCTCCATAAAGATACGCTTTGTCTTTTTTACATTGGGTACGTACATAAGAATCCCCGGTTAATAGGGATTGGCAATTTGAAACAAGGTCAGGTTTTGTTCCATCAGGTTTAAAACCGGGTAACCTTCGACTTTAAGAACAGGCTGGTTTGGATGAAGCGGATGGATACGGATAATGCTCCCTTTCACCCCGTTACGCAGTGTAATCGGCTGTTTCCGGTAATTTTCCATCAGAAAGTTGGCAAACGGGAGGACAATTTCCCGATCGAGCCGGCCAGCATCGGCGTCCGCCATTAACTCGTCAATTGCAAAAAACACCGGCTGCCTCCTGCGGTATGCGCGGTTGGAACAAATGGCGTCAAACGTATCCGCCACCGATAAAATTCTGACAAGAAAAGGAATGGTTTTCCTGCCATCCGGATAGCCTGAGCCGTCCAGCCGTTCATGGTGCATTAGGGTCCCTTTTAAAATCATCGGGTCGAGCGATGTTTTCTCAAGCAGCCGGTAACCCGCTTCCGGATGCTTCTTGATCAAGGCAAACTCTGCATCTGTTAGTCTTCCCGGTTTATTGAGAATTTGCGGGTCAATGGTGAACTTGCCAATATCGTGGAAAAGCCCCATTTGCGCCAGTAGGCTTTGCTTTTCGGGATGCAACTTCAAAATTTTCCCAATATTAGCAGCGATCAGCCCGACATGGATACAGTGTTTGAACAAATATTCGTCAGCAGAGAAATGCTCCATTAGTTCCAAAATAGACGTCCGGGTCGTAAACACTTCTTTGTAAAACTTGCGAAAATTTTTTTCCATACTCTCCACTTCTGCATCACAAAGGGTTGTTTTCACTTGAATGATGCGCTGGAGTTCTTCCATTTCATGGTAAATACTCTCATATAATAGGTCATGGAAGATCCCGGGCACTTCGGTGGCAATGCGCCTGCCGTCCAATTCCGGATCGCGCAGGACTTCATATTTATTTAAAATGGCAGCGAGCCTTTCTGTAAGAAACGTCCCTTTCCGCAGCAACAGGACACCGCTATTGGAGTACAAATCTTCTTCTAACTTTTCCCCTTTTTGAAACACCATTGAAAAAGCTCCCCTTGAACGTACTTTTTTTACATTTTAACACAGGAAATGTTAGTGAAAAGGAGCCTTTCCGATTTTTCTTAAAAAGTTCATTTATGTTCCGCTGCCTGCCATGATTTTCGACTTCAAACAACGGACCATCTCCGCACAATTCTCAAACGGGGAGCAACTTTGCTTTTTTGAATTTCCACCTCATTTCAAATTTCTCGTACTTTCCCGCGTTTCAGAAGATCAAGCCCACGCAATATCCCGTTCTACTTCAATTTTTGGCGCGGGTTTCCTACTTCAAAAAACAAAATCCTCTCCGGACAGACATCGGGCTTTGCATGGTTGCTTGATATTCAGTTTTTTCAGCTTCCCGCCGCGCTTTCTGTTTCAGAAAACAGACCGCTCCCACGCAATTTTCGAGACAAACGGGCATCGGCTTTGCTTTACTTGGATTCCCGCATCTATTTTAGCTTTCCCGTCACACTTCCTGTTTCGGAAAAAGACTGCTCCCACGCAATTTTCGAGACAAACGGGGGATCAGGCTTTGCTTGGATTCCTGTTTCTTTTTCAGCTTTCCGCCGCGCTTTCCTGTTTCAGAAAACGGATGACTTCCGCATAGTTTCCCGTAACGAGCGCCGGGTTTTGCAACGATTCCTCTATTCTTTTTGTATCATCCGTTTCGACGAGAACAAATCCGGGAAACGCCTGCAGCTGGATCAACGGATTAATGCGACGGATATCTTCATATTGATAATGCAGCTCTAAGGAGACATGATCCATTTCAAGAAACGGCACATGCTCTTCTTCGTACCAATCTTCATCTGTCACAACGATCAAAGTATAATAGCGCCGGTTTTCCGCTGCCCGTGATTTGCCTTTTTCACTGATGATCCGGTCAACGCAAATCAGGCCGCCCATTATGATGAACGCGAATACAGCGTACAGCCATAAATGGGACAACAACAGCAATACCGCTGTAATCAACGAAAGGATACTCAACCTTTTTGCCACCATTTGAAGCAGTAAAAGGACATCACTCATCATTCACGTCTCCCAATTCATGATGTAAAAAATACTTTCCTATATGATATGCCTGCATGGTTTGATCGGTGCTTTTCATTTTCGTTTTTTTACAGATTGGAACATAATAAAAAAGCGAAAGCAACCAGGAAAGGAGCATGACCATGAGCAAATACGATAAACTGTTTGAACCAATTACGTTTAAAAGCGGCGTCAGGGCGGAAAACCGCATCGTGATGGCGCCGATGACCCATTATTCCTCGAATGATGACGGCACGATTTCCGCTGCCGAGCTGCGTTATTATGCAGAACGTGCCAAAGGGCCGGGGATGGTCGTGACGGCATGTGCCAATGTTACGGAAAACGGCAAAGCATTTACCGGGCAACCTGGCGCGCATACAGATGAAATGGTTGAGAGCATGAAAAAACTAGCACAAACGATTCAGCAAAACGGTGCAAAAGCGGTTGTGCAAATCCACCATGGTGGCCGCGAATGCCCGGCTGAACTCGTGCCGGGCGGGGATGTTGTGAGCGCAAGTGAAACAGATTCGTCAGACGGCAGCGTCCATGCACGCGCGTTGACGGGAGAAGAAACCGCTGAAATTGTGAAAGCATTCGGCGAAGCAACACGCCGCGTGATCGAAGCTGGTTTTGATGGCGTTGAAATTCACGGCGCAAACGGCTATCTGATTCAACAATTTTTCTCCCCGTATACGAACCGGCGTGAAGACGAGTGGGGCGGCAGTCTGGAAAAACGGCTTGCATTCCCGCTTGCTGTCGTCGATGCTGTGAAAAAAACGGTGGCGGAATATGCGGACCGGCCGTTTTTAGTCGGATACCGCTTATCCCCGGAAGAACCGTACGAACCGGGGATTACGATGGATGACACGTTCGCGCTTTTGGATGCGCTGATGAAAAAAGAGCTCGACTATGTGCATATTTCCCTGCAGCACTTCTGGTCTAAAGCCCGCCGCGGCGGTGAACCCGGCCGTCCGCGCATGGAACAGATCGTGGAACATGTCGCAGGCCGCGTGCCTTTGATCGGCGTCGGCTCCCTGCACACAGGAGACGAGGTTTTGAAGGCAATGGAAACCGATGTACCGCTTATTGCCCTCGGCCGTGAGCTTGTCATGGAGCCGCATTGGGTGGAAAAAATTAAAGCCGGCCAGGAGGATGCAATTCAAACCGCGTTAAGAAAAGACGACCGCGAACGGCTCGTTATTCCGGAACCGCTGTGGAAGATGATCATCTCAACGCCGGGCTGGTTCCCGTTTGCAGAATGACATCTGCATGTTGCACGGCATTGTCAAAGAATGAATGGCTGCGCTTGCGAGGCTCGGTTGATACACGAATTGAAGTTTACGTAATGGCCAAGGAATGAATGGCTTTGCCGCGAAGCTCGGTTGGCGATCGAATTGAGCATACGCAATTGTCAAGAAATGAATGGCTTTGCCGCGGAGCTCGGTTGACGACCGAATTGAGCATACGCAATTGTCAAGAAATGAATGGCTTTGCCGCGGAGCTCGGTTGACGACCGAATTGAAGTATACGTAATGACCAAGGAATGAATGGCTGCACCTGTCCAATCTGGCCTAGAGCTAAAGCCGGAGTATATAGATGCGATGGAATGGGCATCACTATATATAAGTTGGCATGCAATTTTTGGGCTGGAATTACCTACCTTCTCCAGTTATTGATTGGCACGCATTGCTGCGGGTTTTCAGCACGCGGCTTTTGCGCGACTTACGGCGTACCCGGATTGGTTCCCGCAAACACCGTTAACATGCAGGATTCTGCCTGGTGTAAGAACCACTATACTGCGAAAGAAAGTGCAAAAACACTGTTAACATGCAGGGTTCTGCCTACCTGCAGATTTAGAAACCGAACCCTTTTAAAAAAATGGGTTCGGTTTTCTTGACTTTTTTCACTTACAATATTAAACTAAGTTACGAAAAGTAAGTTTTAAAAACAGGAGGAATTTAGGATGACAAAAACAAAATGGGCAGTTGACTATGCACATAGCACCATTGATTTCACAGTAAAACATATGATGATTTCAAAAGTAAAAGGGTCTTTTCAAAAATTCGAAGCCGAAATCGAAGCTGATCCCCAAGATTTAACGGATGCAAAAGTTTCTTTTATTGTTGATGCCAGCAGCATTCATACGAAAAATGATGACCGCGATAATCATCTTCGTTCTGCAGATTTCTTAGATGTTGAACAATATCCGAATATTACATTTGTTTCCAAGTCGGTTACAAAGGCAGGGGACAATGATTATAACGTTACCGGTGATTTAACGATTCATGGCGTGACAAAAGAAGAAACATTTAAAGTCACATTTGAAGGGATTTCGAAAAACCCGATGAGCGGCGCGGAAACAGCTGGCTTTAGTGCAGAAGGGACCGTAAAACGGAGCAATTACGGCCTTACTTGGAACGCAGCCCTTGAAACAGGCGGTGTCCTCGTTGGCGATGAAATTAAATTTACGGTGGAATTAGAAGCAAGCAAAGCAGAATAATTGCGGAGGCGCCAATTTAGATTGGCGCTTTTTTCTTTGGGCAGATCATGCTTCTTATGGCCAAGGTTTTGGGATGCTTTTTTTCTATATAAATAACATAGCCGGACTCTAGGTGAAGAAAGGACTTCATTTTTGCGTGCTTCCTTAACATAGACGCGCCCTATGTGAAGAAAGGAAGTCTTTTTTTTGTGTTTCCTTAACGTAGACGGGTTCTAGGTGAAGGAAGGCCGTCTTTTTTTCACGCTTCCTTAACATAGACGCACTCTAGGTGAAGGAAGACCGTCTTTTTTCCGCGCTTCCTTAACATAGACGCACTCTAGGTGAAGGAAGACCTTCGTTTTTCCACGCTTCCTTAACATAGACGCACTCTATGTGAAGAAAGGCTTTCTTTTTTCCACGCTTCCTTAATGTAGACGCACTCTATATGAAGGAAGGCCTTCGTTTTTTCGCGCTTCCTTAACATAAATAAGAACTTTCCTCAATTGCTGTGATGTGCATCACAAATAAGCAGGTGCTGATGGTTTATGATGAAGGCAGCAATGAAATGGAGGAGTGAATTCGATGGAACGTTTTACAACGAGCCAGACTGTCGGGGAAATCGTAACCTTATTCCCAAAAGCGGCGGATCTGTTTAAAGCAAATCGTATCGATTTTTGTTGCGGCGGCAATGTGTCTGTGAAAGAAGCTGCGGAAAAGCGCAACCTATCAGCAGATGAACTACTTGATGCTATTTGCAACCTTTATGGCCAATATGCCGGAAAAGGCACTGAGCAAAATTGGAATGAAGCGGGCTATACGGAAATTGTCAACTATATTCAGGCCACCCATCACGCGTTTTTGCGCGAGGAACTGCCAAACTTGAGCCCGTATGTAACAAAAGTGATGCGTGTCCACGGCGGCAACCACCCGCATCTCATCGAAGTGCATAAACTGTTTAACCAATTAAAAACAGAACTGCTGGAGCATACTGAAAAAGAAGATACCGAACAATTCCCGGCCATTCGTGCATACGAAAGCCTTCCAACTGCCGCTAACCTGAAAGCCGCGACAGCCGGTTTGACCGATCTTGAAACAGAACATGCTGCTGTCGGGGAAATTTTGCACCGGCTCCGCGAAATTACGAATGACTATACGTTGCCGGAAGGGGCATGCCGTACATTCCAGCTCGTATACCACCGCCTTGAAAATTTTGAAAATGATACATTCCAGCACATTCACCTGGAGAATAATATTCTATTTAAGCGGTTGCTCGAAGAAGCCGTTTGACTTTTAAAAGGCTGTCCTCCCAGGCAGCCTTTTAAAAAGGGGCGGTTTGCTTTTTATTTTTCTTTCCTGGCCCCGGGGAAAGACAACTCGTTGCGCGTGCGTTCCTCTTTTGTCGTTTTGAGACCTCCAAAAGAACAGTTTGCTCGGATTCCAGCTCTCTTTTGTCTTTTTGAACCCCCCAAAAGGACAATTTGCCCCGGGTCCGGCTTTCTTTTGTCTTTTTGAAACCTCCAAAAGGACAGTTTGCCCGGATTCCAGCTCTCTTTTGTCTTTTTGAGACCTTCAAAAGGACAATTTGTACGGATCCCAGCTCTCTTTTGTCTTTTTGAGACCTTCAAAAGGACAATTTGCCCCGGGTCCGGCTTTCTTTTGTCTTTTTGAGACCTCCAAAAGGACAATTTGCTCGGATTCCAGCTCTCTTTTGTCTTTTTGAATCCCCCAAAAAGACAATTTGCCCGGATCCCAGCTTTCTTTTGTCTTTTTGAGACCTCCAAAAGGACAATTCACCCCGGGTCCGGCTTTCTTTTGTCTTTTTGAATCCCCCAAAAGGACAATTTGCTCGGATTCCAGCTCTCTTTTGTCTTTCATAACTCCGATGAAAGACATTTTGCTGCGTGGGCAACCCCCTTTTGTCTTTCATCACCTTGATGAAAGACAATTCGCTGCGCGGGCACTTCACTTTTGTCTTTCATAGCTCTGATGAAGAACATTTCACTGCCCGGACGCCCCTCTTTTGTCCTTCATCACCCCAATGAAAGACATTTCACTGCCCGGACGCCCCTCTTTTGTCCTTCATCACCCCAATGAAAGACATTTCACTGCCCGGACGCCCCTCTTTTGTCCTTCATCACCCCAATGAAAGACATTTCGCTGCCTGGACGCCTCTCTTTTGTCCTTCATCACCCCGATGAAAGACATTTCGCTGACCCGGGCGCTCCTCTTTTGTCCTTCATCACCTCGATGAAAGACATTTCGCTGCACGGGCACTTTACTTTTGTCCTTCATCACCCCGATGAAAGACATTTCGCTCCCACGACGCCCCCTTGTCTTTCTTTGCTTTAATTCTTACCGGCGGGAAAATCTTTATACCCCGAGCAGTTCCTCCGTCAGTTTTTCCTGGTGAATGAGGTATGTGCCTTTTTCCTGCGGGAGGATGAGGTTTTTTTCTTTAAGCTGGCGGATCGTGCGGCTGACCGTTTCACGGGTGACGCCGATCATGTTGGCGAGGTCGGAGTTGTTGAGCGGGGTTTTCACGAGGACAAACCCGTCTTTTTCCTGAACGCCATGTGTGCGGGTGAGGCGCAGAAAAAGTTTGACTACTTGCTCGTAAGCGTTGTTTAAAATCTGGGCTTCGAGCCGGTCCTGCAAGTCAAGGATTTCATCACTCATCACACCGTATAAAGTCATGGTCAGCTGCGGATTGTTGAGCAACACGTTTTCAAAATCAGTAATCCGGATCGCAACGAGATTCGTGTCTACAACCGCCATCGCATTCGCCGGGTAGCTTATTTTACGGAAAAAACCAACATGCGGGAACATGTCGCCATCGCGAAGCAGTGTGACAACTTGCTCTTTGCCGTTCGCATCGGTGCGGTAAATTTTCACTTCCCCGCTTTCAATAAAATAAACGGCTTCCTGCGGGTCCCCCTGGAAAAAAATATGCGCATCCTTTTCTGCATGCTTTTTAACAGATATATCGGCGATCACAGCCAGATCCGCGTCCCCGAGTCCTTTAAAAAGCGGCATTTTACGCAGGTTTTCCAAAGCGCTCACTTCCCTTCTTCAATAAAGTGCAATTATCCCTCAATTACTCGGTATTCTCCAAATTTCATAGATATCATTACGTAGCTGCAGGCGGCCTGCTGGACAAATCCCTCAACACACCCTATTGTACACAAAAATAAGCACACCGCCCAAAGTCAAAGTCAATGTTAAAAAAATAAGAGTGTCCCCCCTCGGAACGCCTCTTATCCTTCCTTCAATAAAGTGCAACTATCTCTCAATTACCCCGCGTATTCTCCAAAGCCAATGTTAAAAAAGAAGAGGGCCCCAATCGGAGCGCCTCTTATTAAGAAGGAATCGATTCTGTAGGATGGGCAGCCGTTTCCAGTGCTTCATTTTTGTCAAATTCTTTTTCCGTTTTGGAGATGACGACCGTCGCGACGGCATTCCCGATAATATTTGTGAGCGCGCGTGATTCAGACATGAACCGGTCCACGCCGATCAACAGCGCAATCCCTGCAACCGGGATAACCGGGAACGCAGACAAAGTCGCAGCAAGGGTAATGAAACCGGAACCGGTCACGCCGGCCGCCCCTTTCGATGTCAGCATTAAAATCAGCAGCAGCATAATTTGGTGCCCGATCGTCAGGTGCACATTATACGCCTGCGCAATGAAAATGGATGCCATCGACAAATAGATGGCGGTGCCGTCAAGGTTAAACGAGTATCCGGTTGGAACGACAAGGCCGACAACGGATTTTGAGCAACCAAAGTTTTCGAGTTTTCTCATCAGGGAAGGCATCGCCGATTCCGATGAAGAAGTCCCGAGCACGAGTAAAAGTTCTTCCTTTATATAAGCGATGAACTTGAAAATGTTGAAACCGAACGCTTTTGCAATCCCACCGAGGACAAGCACGATAAAAATGATCATTGTCAGGTAGACAGACCCCATTAATTCGCCGAGATTGATCAGCGAGCTTGCGCCAAACTGGCCGACTGTATAGGCCATTGCCCCGAATGCAGCGATCGGTGACACTTTCATGACAATACCGACAATTTTAAAGAAAACTTCCGTCATATCTTCAAAAAAGCGGATAACCGGTTTTGCCCTCTCCCCGAGGGATGCGGCAGCAACCCCGAACAGTACCGCAAAAAATAAAATTGGTAAAAGATCTCCCTTGACAAAAGCCCCGGCGATGCTTTCCGGAATAATGCCGGAAATAAAACCGATGAAACCGTGTTCGCTGTCTTTTGCCTGCGTGACGAATTGTGAAACCTGGCTTGTTTTCGCATGGCTTGTATCTATGCCATGGCCGGGCTGGATCAAATTCACGATAATCAGACCGATGGCGAGCGCAACCGTGCTGACGACTTCAAAATAGATAAGCGCCTTGCCGCCGATCCGACCGACTTTTTTCAAATCTCCCATGCCGCCGATCCCGATAATGACCGTAAAGAAGATAATCGGCGGGACGAGCATTTTGATCAGTTTAATAAACCATTGCGCGAGAATATTCAGTTCCGCGCCGAATTTAGGTGAAACAAGCCCTACAATAATCCCCAGAATGATGCCGATAATGACTTGTACTGTAAGATTCCGAAAGTTGATCCTCATTTGTCATCCCCTCTGTTTGCGCTTACATTTTAGTGTCACGAACTATATTTCTATTATAGTACAGGTTTATCCTGTTTTCACTATTTTTATATTAAAAAAATTTTGCTTTTAAAAAATATCGGTGCAAGCAAAGCGCAAAAAAGCAGCGGAACAGTGCCCGCTGCCTTTTTCCAGCTGTCTTTGCAAGAACGCTGAGACGTATGCTTCCAATATGAATAGTCAACCAATCCTTTTTCGCAACCAGGGTCTGTGCTCTTTCCCGGAACAAGTTTACACTTCCGGGACCGCTTCCCGCAATGCTTCTTCCAATTCTTTCCTGTACGCCTGTTCTGTCTCTTCATCCCAGGAAAATTCAGCGGCCATCCATGCTATAACCGGCTCTTTCCATTTGCGGACCCAGTTGATATCGAAGAAAAGGGCACCGGTACGGCGAATGAAGAAATCGACCGGTTTTACCACCATTTCTTGTTCCACTGCATATTTCAATACGGCGTACACTTCCCGCGGTAGCGGATAGTCGTCTTTCCAGCTTTTCGCATATGCATATACGTGATCCGCGTTCGTGCCGTATTTTTCCGCAATCGCCCGGCTTGCTTCCGCAGACAGGCCGCTTGCTTCGCCTTCTTTTGTTTTTGCTTTGACAAACGCCGGCAAATTTTCAGAGCCGCCCACATCACCGCCGGAAATCGGCAAGTGCTTCGTTTGGCACGGCTGAAAATTGCCGCCAAGCCTGCGTGCTACAAGATCTACAACCGTTTCCGCCATTTTCCGGTAACCGGTCAGTTTGCCGCCTGCGATTGTCACGAGGCCGCTGTCGGATTCCCAAATTTCATCTTTACGCGAAATTTCGGAGGCGTCTTTTCCTTCTTCGTAAATCAGCGGACGGACGCCGGCCCAGCTTGATTCGACATCACGGGCGGTCACTTTGACTTTCGGAAACATGAAGTGGATCGCTTTTAATAAGTAATCAATATCTTTCGGGAGCGGTTTCGGGTGAATCGGGTCTTTGTCGTAAAATGTATCCGTTGTGCCGACGTACGTTTTGTCGCCGCGCGGAATGGCAAACACCATGCGGCCGTCCGGCGTATCAAAATACACGGCCTGCCGGAGCGGAAAGATACTTTGGTCAAACACAATATGCACGCCCTTTGTGAGGCGGAGGCTTTTGCTCCCTTTCCCGTCTTTATTGCGCATTTTGTCACTCCACGGCCCGGTCGCATTGACGACCATTTTCGCCCGCACGTTTACGGTTTCCCCGCTGATCTGGTCACGAACAGTGGCCCCCGAGATGCGGCCGTTTTCATATAAATACTCTTCCGCTTTTGTATAGTTGACAGCCAGCGCCCCGTGTGCGACTGCTGCTTTCATCACTTCAATGGTCAGCCGCGCGTCGTCCGTCCGGTATTCGACATAATAACCGCCGCCTTTCAGCCCATCTTTTTTGATCAGCGGTTCCTTGTTTAAGGTTTCCGAAGCCGACAGCATTTTCCGGCGTTCCGTTTTTTTCACGCCGGCTAAAAAGTCGTACAGCCGCAAGCCGATATTCGTTGTAAATGCGCCGAACGTCCCGCCCTTATGGAACGGCAGCAGCATCCATTCCGGCGTTGTCACATGCGGGCCGTTTTCATAAACGATGGCGCGCTCTTTTCCGACTTCCGCCACCATTTTTACTTCAAATTGTTTCAAGTACCGCAGGCCCCCGTGGACAAGTTTGGTTGACCGGCTTGATGTGCCCGCCGCGAAATCCTGCATCTCGACAAGCGCTACAGACATGCCGCGCGACACTGCGTCAAGCGCAATGCCGGCCCCTGTAATGCCGCCACCGATCACAAGCAGATCGAACGTTTTATCCTTCATGTTTTGTAAAACTGCCCCACGCTCTTTTCCTGAAAATTCCATTTTTGTCCCCTCCTATAAAATAAAAAGAGACCTGAACCATGCATTATGGAAAACTCCCATAAAACAAGCCAGGTCTCTCTGCATCTCTTGACATTTTATGAACTTGTTTTTATTATAACAGACCTTCCGCTGATTTTCAGCTGTTATGCACCGGGAAAATGTAGTAATCCCCGTTTCTTGCCGTTGCCCCGTTAGATAAGGCAGCGCCGGAAAAACATGGAAGGCAACGCCGCCCGAATAGCAATAGCTGGCCACATCAACTCACAGGTTAAGCTGGCGCAAAACTATTGATTGCCTGCTAGTATTGCGGCTAAAACATAGACGCAATGGCGCCAGAACGATGAGCGATAACAACGCAATAGCTGGCTACGTAAAAGCTTACGCAAAACTATTAGTTGCCTGCTAGTATTGCAGCTACCCAGAATCCAAGGTGTTATTGCCATGGTATCCCTGCAAGCTTTTTAAAAGCAGGGGCCGCCTGCAACAGCAATGCTATTGCAGGTTAACCCAGATAAACCGTGTTGCCTACTGCGTGCCCGCTTCCGTATGGCTGCCCAGTTCGGTGGCAGGGTAGCAAGATAAGCCGTGTTGCCTCTACATACCCGGTTCCGTACAGCTGCTCAATTTGGGTCGCAGGTTAAGCCAGATAAGCCGTGTTGCCTACTACATGCCCACTTTCGTATGGGGCTACCCAGTTCGATCGCAGGTTAAGCCAGATAAAGCCGTGTTACCTGCAGCAATCTGCTAAACTATTTAAAGGCAATGGTTGCACGGATTGCTTTTTTCCATCCATCATATAAGGCTTCGCGTTCTTTTTCCGCGAGTGACGGTTCAAATTTGCGTTCCACTTTCCACTGGCGGGCAATTTCTTCACGCGATTCCCAGTAACCGACCGCAAGCCCCGCCAAGTATGCGGCGCCAAGTGCAGTGGTCTCGCTCACAACCGGGCGCTCAACCGGCACGCCTAACATGTCGCTTTGGAACTGCATGAGAAAATTGTTTTTCACTGCGCCGCCGTCCGCACGCAATGTTTTAAGCGGCAGTCCGGAATCTGCCTCCATTGCAGCAAGCACATCTTTCGTCTGATAGGCGAGCGATTCAAGCGTGGCCCGGATAAAATGTTCTTTCGTGGTGCCCCGTGTCAGCCCGAACACCGAGCCGCGCACATCGCTTTCCCAGTACGGTGTCCCAAGCCCGACAAATGCCGGCACGACATACACACCATCTGTTGAATCAACCCGCTCTGCATACGATTCACTTTGAGCGCTGTCTTTGATCATGCGCATCCCGTCACGCAGCCATTGAATCGCTGACCCTGCCACAAAGATGCTGCCTTCAAGGGCATACTCGACTTTTCCATCAATACCCCATGCGAGCGTCGTCAGCAAGCCATGCTTGGAAGAAACAGCTTTTTCGCCGGTATTCATCAGCATAAAGCAACCGGTGCCGTACGTATTTTTCGCCATCCCTTCTTCGTAGCACGCCTGCCCGAACAGCGCCGCCTGCTGGTCGCCCGCCACGCCTGCGATCGGAATTTCCTCACCGAAGAAATGGTACGGTGCAGTTTGCGCATAAACATGGGAGGAAGGTTTGACTTCCGGAAGCATCGCAGCAGGAACGTCCAGCATTTCAAGCAGCTCGGGATCCCATTTCAAATCGTAAATATTGTACAAAAGTGTCCGGGACGCGTTCGAATAGTCGGTAACATGGGCTTTGCCGCCTGAAAATTTCCAGATCAGCCAAGTGTCGATTGTGCCAAACAGGAGCTCGCCTTTTTCAGCGCGTTCTCTTGCTCCGTCAACATGGTCGAGAATCCATTTGATTTTTGTCCCGCTGAAATACGGGTCGATGAGGAGCCCTGTTTTTTCACGGACCATATCAGCATAGCCTTTTTCTTTTAAGTCAGCGCAAATATCCGCTGTCTGCCGCGACTGCCAGACAATCGCATTGTAAATCGGATGACCCGTCTTTTTATCCCAGACGACCGTTGTCTCACGCTGGTTGGTAATCCCAATCGCGGCAATCTGCTTCGGCTCTACATCTGCTTCTGTTAAAACGGTCGTCGTAACCGCGAGCACCGATGCCCACACTTCATTCGCATTATGTTCCACCCAGCCAGGCTGTGGAAAATACTGATGAAATTCCTGCTGGGCTGTATGCACAATTTCCCCTTTTTGGTTAAAAAGAATAGCTCTTGAACTTGTTGTCCCCTGGTCAATGGATAAAATAAATTTCTCCATCCCGTTTCCTCCTTACGCTCTCTTTTTCTTGTTTTCTATCATCCATACTATCAATAATACAAGTAAACACGTTATCAAAACACACCAAAACGCGGGCGTCCAATCATTTTTAAACACAGCCCGGTAAAAAACGCCCCCGAGAGAACCCCCGAGCAACGGACCGGCAACCGGCACCCACGCATAACCCCAATTCGAAGGCCCTTTCCCTGCAATCGGGAGCAGAAAATGGGCAATTCTCGGGCCAAGGTCGCGGGCAGGGTTGATCGCATAACCCGTCGTCCCGCCAAGTGAAACCCCGATCGCTACAATCAGCATGCCAACGATGAACGGGTTCAGCCCGTCTGTAAACTTATTTGCCCCGATCGTAAGAACACCGAGCACAAGAACAAAGGTCCCAATCATTTCACTGATAAGATTCGCAAAATAGTTTGGAATGGCCGGCCCGGTCGAAAATACGCCAAGTTTGGCTCCCGGATCGTCCGTCTCCTTCCAGTGCGGCAAAAAGTGAAAAAATACGACGGCAGCGCCGATCATGGCTCCGACCATTTGCGCCAAAATATACCCGGCCACTTTCGACCATGGAAAATCCCCGTTAAATGCAAGCCCGACGGTAAGTGCGGGATTTAAGTGGGCACCGCTGTATTTTCCGACTGCATAAGCCGCCATGGCGACGCCAAGTCCCCACCCGAACGAAATGACAATCCAGCCGCTCTGGTAGGCAAATGACTTTTTCAAATTGACATTGGCACAAACACCGCCACCAAAAATAATCAGGATGGCTGTGCCAACCAATTCTGCTAAATATGGATTCATACCCCTTCCTCCATTTCGAATGAATTAAAAGCTGATCCGGCAACACTCCGGTCCCTTTCATCAAAAAAGAACAAAAAGACCCACGACGCCCGCAAATTTGTTGCGAATGGAGTGGATCTCTTTGTTCTCCTGCCAAGTTTATTAACTTATGTATGATGATAACGCTTACTTTAAATTTTGTCAATCCATGTTCACAAAAAAATATATACCGGATTTTTCCAGATTTTGTTGAAAGAAGCGGACATCCTTGCCAGCAGACTTAGGATTCCGCTGGGCTGCATTCGGCTCCAATGGGAGAATGTTTCACATCGCTTCCACTTCTGGTTAGGAGTCGGCTTGTCAATATGCCCGCTGTACACCCGGGTGCCGTCCCATGCAAAAAACCACTGCGGCCGCCCGGAACAGCCGCTTATCTTTATTTCTTTTCCAAAAAGGCTTCCCACAATTCCGTGTCCGAGGTAGTGATGCCTTCCGCTCCGGCTTTCAATGCTTTTTCCACATCTTCCCGCGTACGGATCAACCCGCCTGCAAAAATTGGAATGCCAAGCCGTTCTTTTACTTCGGTGATCATCCATGGCGCGATTCCCGGCAAAACTTCAATATAATCAGGTTTCGTCCGTTCAATTAATTTGTAACTTTTCTCAAGCGCATGCGAATCAATCAGGAACATTCTTTGGATCGACACGACTCCCTTTTGCTTTGCTTTTTGTATGACATTGGCTTTCGTGGAAATTAGCCCGAAAGGTTGATACTCCTGGCATAAATATTCCGTTGCGTAATCATCACTCTTCAAGCCCTGGATCAAGTCCACATGGTAAATCATTTTTTTGCCTTCCGCCTTTGCCATTGCCGCGACATATTTGAGCTGTGAAATGTGAAGCTCCAGAAAAATCCCGATTTCATAATCACTTTTTAAAAACCTTTCAAACTCCTTCATGTTGACAGAAGCCGGAAGAATTCTTTGAGAAAAGGCCATTTTTTCTCCTCCTTATATTAGTGCAAATTTAGTTTACCACGTACGATGGGCCGGTACGCATTGTGTATATGACAAGATTTTCCCGATATGTCAGATGGCCAAAGTCATCTTGGAACACTTCCAGTTTCTAATCATAATCCAGCTCCCCAAAAATCCAAAATCCGATACCCACGAAAGTCCTGAAATACGTTCGGCTATCAAGAGCGGGCTACTCATACGCCTAAGAAGAGATACTGCAAATACGGACTGATTTTTCCTTCTTCTACCATTGAAAAGCTTACGAGTGCAATGCTTTTTCATGTATTTTTATAAAATCCTTGTATTTAATGTTTAACCAATCTTCCAGAATTCTTGTCAAGTCCAGGAACTTTGCTTAATGAGCAAGTTCTAAGTAGGGCTTGCTGAACGAATCAGATTCTGTCAGATACAAGCCAAATTACGGTTATTAAAATATAAAATAGTGTTGTACAAAAATTTCAAAAAAAGAACCCTGAGCTTCCGCTCCAGATTCATTATAAGGAATTGAAGGGCTACTACTGTTTCACTGGTCTCCTGAAGGCGTGCTCGAATAAGGCCTAGCCCATACTTGCGCTTG
>Ga0207748_1000349_pt1 | contig 35763 bp, 31 predicted proteins | sample HigsolmetaGSP13D_FD_184841 | JGI IMG/M metagenome (GOLD analysis project Ga0207748, IMG submission 184841) | High solid enriched microbial communities from the Joint BioEnergy Institute, USA - SP1-3-D (SPAdes) | ecosystem: Engineered > Bioreactor > SSF (Solid state fermentation) > Aerobic >...
GGGGGGGGGGGGGGGGGGGGGGGGGGGGGAGCCAGCCGATCCATCCGACACGCGAGATACAACAAGCGGAGCACAGGCACGGAGCCACTCCGCGTACCTAGCTTTCCGTTCCTGTCTATCCTGAGGTTCATCCACAGATCTTACACCCCTCTAGAGTAGGAATTGCAAGAGAATGGGAAGGTACCAAAGGGGAAAAAAAAGCCCTACGTGGCGGTATCCAACTTTAATTGGCCAACCTTATCTGCCAGAAAAGGCCGATCGGCGGATACGACGAAGAAGTTTCTCGATTTTCTTTGGTCCAAAGGTTCCATTGGAATAGCTGCTGAAAGCTCTCAGGGGAAGAAAGCGTCTGGAGTTACCCCTTTCAGGCTCAGGGGTCTTTTGAGGATCAAGACATGGTCTCAGCGAGAATGAATAACCGAGAGAAAGATCTTCTATAGAACCGAGGTCTATCTGACATTAGCAGTAGTTCACGATGGCATGCTGACAAACACGGGGTTAGACAAGAGAGGTGGGCGTGGTTTCTGCTTAGCTGCTTGGCACTTCCTCGTGAATCGAAGCGAGGGTGAGGCGGGAACGCAAGGGATGTTTTGAATACAGCCCGCATTCTGTTTTTTTACCTCCGCCGGACTGGCGTGGTGGTGGTGTGTTTGGAGATGTGCTCGGTCCAAGGAAAAAGACAAAGGGCGGAGGGCTGGCGGTGCGGGCGGACCGCTAAGTTCTAACAACCTCTCTAAGGTTCAGGGCTGAGACCTGCTCCTCTTAGGGTTGAAGATAGTTCGGCCCGTGTGCGGCGGTATTCCCGATACGGAAGGATGGTTCTCGCTGTACGTTACCGAGGGTGACAGCACGGTGCACGGTATTACACTCGATAATTACGCATACCACGTCACGTATCTCTCATACAGTGATTCCTTCTAAAGGCCATGCGAAAAGTCAACATCCTCCACGCTCAACATCGGAAGGTGACCGAGTCACCCATCCATCGTTTCGGATAGCCAGATGGCATCCCGCTCCCCGACGCAGATAAGGAAGCGCAGCACCGCAAATAGACGATTCTCGTGGCTCTCCTCCCTACAGTGCACGGACCAGAATCGCTCTTCCCTCGCTTAGATGTTAAGCGACCAGGATTCCCGAGGTTCTCTTTGCGCTATCGATTTTGTTCGGCTTGACTCCGGAGTGCCGCGACAGGGATACGTCATCAGCGACACCTCAAGGTACCTATACCAATAATTCGGAGAATTATCAATCACATATCAGTCAGCAGCCTCCGACCGGAGACGTCCTGATGTTTTTCAGTTTCCATGTTCGTGGGAGAGTGAGAAAAGCTAAGAGGAACAATAACTATGCAAAGGGTACCATGGCGCCCATGCTCCTGTGCTCCATGGGTGGCGTCTGCAAGGACGGGTGTTCCTGACAGGAACCAGGAACAGAGAATCCTCGGTTCAGGAACGCGCGTCTTTGGCGAGGGTCCAAGATCCACAAAGCTCGAACCTCCCCCACACGGGAACGAGGTAGGCAATCGACAAGCGGACCGTAGGTCTCGGAAGCGGACGTCTGTCTCATGTGGATGCTTTGACGGATGGATGCATGTCTCCACGCTTTGTGATCTGTCTTTTTCCATGCCGGACAGTTTAGAGAGCGCACTACCGGTTCAAGGTCGATGTGATCAGTACAGTAGTTCCTTGGTGCAGCTCTGTCAGCGATTACCGAAGCACCTCGATTAGATGATGCCTCAGAAACCAAAGCTCGATCGTCGTACAGGCGCGATCCCAAATGCAGAGATGGCGGTAGTTATAGTTTCATCGCTTGCATGGGTGCCCCCCATTAAGCGATGGTCTGTGTTCTTTCCCGGGGCATGGATACAGATGGCGTGCATCCGATCCTCTCGAGTTTCAAACCGGTCTTGCTCGGTAATCAAGGAAATTTGATAAGCGCTCAACGCGACCGGCTAGCCCTTGGCTGGACTGTCTGTGCGATCGATTGGTTCGCGTCACTTTCCTGAAGCCGGCACTGTCCGATAGATAAGCATATTCTACGCACAGCCAGCCTGTAACCCGGTTCATGGTATGCCCTGAGTCAGCTTGTGCAGTATCTTGATGGTTTGGATTATGGATGGCATCCTTGTCCGGGTGACATCCGTCAGAGATATCGGGACGTCGGAGCATAAGCACAGCAAGTGGTTCGATAAAAAAACGAATTCAGGGGCAAACACTTCTTGGAGGGTAAAGTAGTAGGTTGCTAACGTAAATTCCTCCCCTCTGTCGGCTTGGCAGGGCGCCGGTCCTCTTTCCAGAGCTGAAGCATAAGCAGGATGTTTCAGTTGAGAGACTTCGAACAGCATGGATTGTTAACGAAAGGATAGAGCTGCAACTGTCTTTGGTTTCCTATGCCTTGTCGCAGAGTTGCAAGTACGGTGTCCTTGTCCTGGACCATGCTCCGGCCACGGGTCCCTGTTGCACGTGGCATCCGAGCTCCAGATCCTTGGATATCCGCATTCGAACGGAAGAACTGTAACTGCTTGTGCGCCATTTATGCTGTGAGCCAGTACAAGAAATATCTCAATAAGCTGCTAGGAAAAAAGAATTTTCTCGAAGGACGAATCTCATATGAGGTCGAGGGTCCTCAAGGATCTTGAAATCGCAGATGACATAAGATGTGGTTCACAGGACGCAGTATATACACCTATATACACCTATATACTACACAGTCAGCTTTCGTAGATTCTGGGCAGATTGTCCTGCGCACCGTAGATGCTTGTGAATCGACCGGAAAACTTGGCAGGAATCCAGAAGGAGGTGCATCCCCGAGCACCTTGTGAGAAAGATGATGTTCTCTCATTGCGCTCACGCCCGATACTATTACTATGGTGCCACGAAGGAATCCTTGCTCTTCCCAATGCCGCCTGTTCTTGAACTCAATATCTTCGGTCAGACTCCGAGCTGCATTGTGAAACTGATGTTCCAGACCGGGCTCAGAGGCGATAGTTGAGACTTTAAACATGACGACTTACGCCGTCAGAGTGCGCAATATTGCGTCATACTCTGGCAAAGAGAGAATATCGGCGGCAACACGCCTGATCTAGACTGTCTGGTGTGTTCTTAATAATGGATTGTGAATCAACCCTGTCTGCTGGACTAGTGTGTGTGTGCAGAGTATCGAAAGGTGGAAGATCCCAAGCCGGTGTTTTGTGAGAGTAGAATTTACTTTGGAGCATATAAACCTGCCGACAGGGGCTTAGTGAGGACGTTCTACAGATGTCCGTGAAATTCTGTTTTTTCCTTTCTAAAGAAAATAAAAAAAGCCAAACCCCGTAGTCGTGGGAGAGGATGCTACGATGCAATGCACCTCGTAAGGCTGCGTATGGCATCTACCTCGGGCAGATGTTTCCATAGAAAGCAAACAATAATATAAATTTCATCGGAGCCCCCCGCAGCCCTACCTATGAGTCAAAACTCAGAAGTAACCACCCGCATACGAGGTTCTCCGAGTCCTCTCACCTCAGAAGGCGAAGCCGTTGGAAACACGTGTCCAGCCTCCCGACGCTCGTACCGCCGTATAAAGCGTCGGCGTCTAAAACATGCATCGATCCGAGAAAGGTCTGACCAATGCCGGATCGGGTCATCGTCGTTTGGATGTGCGAGTTCGTCCTCAGTAGTAGGAAGTTCACAGGGATCGGCGATTCGCCAGATCCGACCAACACCAAGACGGGGTTCGGTAGCGCTCCGATGGCCACCCGAGCCCAAGGGGCCAAGATCCATCCCATCACGATGGGACGGCCATACACTATACATAGCACCTGTTACTATAACTGGTGGCTTTTTGTTTGGCTGCACCACTGGTTCCCGAGACCTGATCAAATGGCAGATCGCAGGACTCACACACACAGAGAAATACTCAAACAAATAAAACAACAATGCTTCAGGGCGCCAATCTGAGACAATCTTGACCCGTCCTCTTCTCTCTCTACTACTCCGCGTTCGGAGCGGGGTTGACGCCGACGCACTTCGTATATGTGTCTTAGACGTTCTCAACCCCCAGCCAGCCGATGGTGACCTGGCAATCCTAGGCGCCATGCACGTGTCAGATGTTAACATCTCGGATTCTAAATTTAGCGCCTTTTAGGCGCCTATTGACCATACCTTACCTACTCACAACGTCTCCTTCGAATCAATCTGCTTCAGGAGTCAGGAAGGAAGGAAAAAGACATTATTAAATTTGGCAGTAGTAACTGCTAAAAAATCTCATCATCGTGTTCCAATGCAATGCAACGTCGATTCGATTCGCTAGGCTTCGATCCCGCAAGTCTTTTTTTCTCCACTTGGCCTGTGCCTCTTTAGTCCGGTCGGCAATGAATCGAGGACTCGACAGGCAAGAAAAGGCTGACTAGAGCTTCATTCCCCCTGTCGATGCGATGCATGTACATACAGGATGACGGTGCATCCAGGATTCACAAATGGCCAGAGCACGTGTTGAGATGCAGAAAGTATCACGATCGTTTGGACCCTGGAGTCTTCTTGAACCTTGCTCTGGTCCAGCACAATGGTAATGTACATCCCTGCTCGGTCATGTGTTGTCAATATCTCCGGATAACTCTTGTACTGTACATAGTGAATGGATAAATGGAGAAAATACATTAGACAGCTGGAAGATGTAGGTATCAACTGCCACAGCTCCAGGGAAACGATACCGGATCGTTCCCCTCTTTGCGAATGGGAACGAGGCAAATGAACCAGTCAGCCAGCGCAAATTTGCCGCCGGGAGATCAACTGATGAAAAGATCCAGCTGTCCGATCAATATACTGCTGTGGGCCGGGGAGAATTCACAACACATCCCGTCACATTACGACGCACCAACACAGTTACTGAGACTGCATGGGCAATCCATCCCGGTATTTGCATCTTTCTTGGTTAGCACAGACCCCTAAGCCTCGTTTTTTGCACAGCTGCTACTGCGCGTAGTGCTTGTGCGGAAGCTCGGGGTAAGCCTGTATTGTAAACGCTTGTAACAAAACAGACAACAGTGAGGACCGTGGTATTCGTACTTAGCACACCCTTCGATTAGTACCGCTAGTGCGGAAAAGGGAACGGTTAAGAGAACCATAGAACGACCGGGGGCATTCGAGGTGAAGGAGGACAGGCACTTCTCGTCTATGAGGTCAGGACGGAGTATATTTGTTTCAAGCCGCAAGCACAATTCGGGGCAATTTCATCTTATGCCATGAGTTCTGTTCTACATACAAAAACAAATATGCAAGCTAAGCCGGTCCTTTTGAACCAATTAATGATCAGTGTTGAACCAAATCCTGCCGAAAATCTCACATGACCAGTGACATAAATCATACAGTTAAAAGCCGATGAAAGAAAGGAACTCTCACGTAGAGAGGTTCAGGTCGCAAACGTCGGTGGAGGGAACAGACCAGGTAGAGCAGAATCACCAAATCTCTCTTTGCAATGACAGAATAGAGTTCGTGAAACCCAAGAAGAACGTTTTGCAGGAAGTATAGCTCACGAGGCCGCCATTAGATTAATAAATTCAATCCATCCCGGGCCGAAGCTCGCGTAGTAGTCTTTGTCCAGATGGGTAATAAAGATCTCGTCAGCAACCTGACGAAGATCCTTGACCAGGCTACGGAGATGCGAGCCACGGATGCTATCGGGCACGGAGTGCATGAGTGCACAGAGCTGTGAGCGATCGCCGTCGGGGATTGCTTTGAACAGGCTGGTCCTGTTGTGCTCAAGGTAGGTGTGATAGGTAGCCTCAAAGACAACAGTTGTATCCGCCGTCGGGAGGTACCGAGAGTCAGGGACGGCACCCGGATTGTGCACAACCTGCAAGAAAGTCAGCACCGGCGTGGTTGCTTACCAAGTTGCCACGAAGCGAAAATTCAGATTGAGAAGCTCAACAGGATCCCACACCGGAGCTACGAAAAGCCAGACAGGAACAGGATGGACCGCGTGCAATGAGAAAGAGGAAAGCGGCCATGACGGAAAAACAGGTCGTGACGGTAAAACGTAAAATACAGCGATACAAACGGTAACAGTCATACACGAGAGGCAAGGACTTACCAAGGGATCAGGGCCGAAACCTTCGGTATTCTTCACAACCTCTGTGAGATCCTCAAGGTAGGCCAGGGCATCGGCATCATACTGTTGAGGCGTCTCGTCGAAGAAGATTCCTCGAACGGCCAAGGCTGGGTTGGAGCTCTTGGTTGGCCACGCCGCATACGTCTCGATGTCCTTGCGAACCAGGGAGATGTTGCGTTTTGCGTAGGTAGTTGCGACATAGCCAAGCAGTCGCACGTTGTCATGAGCGGCGAGCTTGGGAATCTCACGGGTATAGTTCGCATCAGGCAGGGGATTGGGGCCTGGACCGCTGCCAGGATTGATGACAACTGTGAAGTTGACATCTGGGTGGGTAGATATACTGTGGCGTTCAGCAGTTGTTCAATCGCGACTAGCCCGCAAGGCACATGGTATGCCTCACTGTTCCACAGGCTTGGAGGCAAATTTTCCACGTTTTGAGTTGATACATGACAGGGTGTCGGGAACTGGGGTTGGGGTTGGGAAACGGGAAAACACAGATGACTTACACATCCTCCAATTCAGACCAGGCCCCTGGAGCAGGGTAGACATAGAGCGGAACGAAGACCGTAGATTTGGGGCCCATGCTCTTTTTCCTTAGTGTCACCACGACTGCAGGAGGTATGACCACGGCGAGAATCGCGATGAAAATGAAGAGTCCCAGTAAAATCCGGAAGGGCTTCGACTTGAAAAAGCCGCGGCTCACGTGTTTTTGAGGATCCATCGTGTGTGAAAATCCGAAGAGCAGTAGCGTCAAAACTAGAAAAACAGGAAGGGCTGTTTTGGCGCCTGTGTCAAGCTATCAACGCTAGGTATGATCGAAGCCTAATAAAAGTACCCACGCCCCCAAAATAGAGCGGGGCGGGTTGGGTTCGTGCCCGGAGCCTTGGCCCAGTATGGGGCTGTTGTCAGACCTTGGTCCCTGTCCAAAGGACCACAGACCTAGCGAGCCGTAGTCAAACCTGCGGGAGGCGCGCGCCATGCGTCCTCTCGTCGAGGGGGAGGGATGCACTGCTAAGTTCCAGCTGGCGGGACCGCAGTGACTAGGCAGAAAATTATGTGGAACGCTGAATTGCTCTCGATGTCAGAAATGAGATGTCACGTTGCCCGGTCAGATCTAGACACTTCAATTAGATCCGAGATGCATCGAAGGGAGCTCATGATATAAGACTTGCAGATCCCTTTCTTTGACTGCCCATGTAGCTGAATAGTTAGTACTCACCAGCCTCACATCACCCTAATCCGGGAGTCCTTTCTTTATCTCCATCCGTCCTTGTGCACTCGTTACCCTAGTCGGTTGCCGCATCTCTTACTTCTGTCTTTCACTGCGTAGCTGCGTTTCTGCCGCGCACAGCAAGATGGATAGTCCGGAACAGTTTGACGAGAACTCTCCTCTTGAGCCGCACTCGCCCGTCAGCACAGATACCCCGGCGACCCAACCTTCGGTGCTGTTCGATGAGTGTCTCAATAGCCTGCTGCAGAACTTCCCCCTCGACGACCAGTACATTCTGGTGACGGGAGGCCTCGGTTTCATTGGGAGCCACACAACGTTGGAGTTGCTAAAAGCAAACTACAACGTGATTGTCATCGACAACTTCAGCAATTCCTATAGGGATGTATTTGACCGCATCCGGCTGCTGGCATCCAAATACCATGAAGAGAAGGGAACCCCTGTGCCTTCGCTGCAGTTACACGGCCATGACTACCGGGACACGAATGCTCTGCGTACCCTCCTCGAACAATATAGGCTCCCGCCCCGTTGGGGCTCGCCCAAATCAAAGATTGCTGGTGTCATCCATTTTGCAGCCCACAAAGCCGTTGAGGAGAGTATCAGGGAACCGTTGAAGTATTATGCAAACAACGTTAGCGGCCTCGTCGATTTCGTCGGGATACTTGGGGAGTTCGGTATCAAGACGTTCATCTTCTCGTCCTCGGCCACTGTGTACGGGACGCTGGCAAGCTCCGGTGTGCCGTTGAAGGAGGAGCTCTGCGTTCACAGACCGGAAGTCGTCAAGGGGGATGACGGAATTGAAAGGATCGTGCAACCGGGATGCACCGGTATCACCAATCCATACGGGCGGACGAAATGGATGTGCGAAGCAATCCTCGCCGATCTGGCGTTCTCTGACCCGGAATGGACGATCGTCGCTCTGCGATACTTCAATCCGATCGGATGCGACTCGTCTGGGCTCCTTGGTGAGGACCCAAGAGGAATACCCACAAACCTTCTCCCTGTCATTGTCAAAGTAATGACCGGGCAGTATGAGGAGTTGAACATGTTCGGGACCGACTGGGACACAGATGACGGAACTGCGATTCGCGACTTCATTCACGTAACCGACCTTGCACGAGGGCACATCGCAGCTCTTAGTGCAGCTAACGAAGGGAAGCTGCGGGAGAATTTCCGCACGTTCAACCTTGGAACAGGACAAGGACATTCAGTACTTGAGGTGGTAAATTCCATGGAGGCTGTCTCTTCGAAGCCTATCCCGAGAAGGGCCGCCGGACGGCGACCGGGAGATGTGGGCTACTGCGTTGCAGTGCCCTCGAGGTCGCACGAAGAGCTCGAATGGAAAACGGAGAAGACACTAAGGGACGCTTGCGTGGACATTTGCAATTTCCTAAATGTTAGCGGCCTAAAAGCATAGCAGTGAGATTTCACACTCCATTCTTCCTGTTTGTATAACTGTTATGATTTTTTTTCTCTTTTTCTCTGTTTGCTTCGTGTCAGATCTTTCTCATTCAGCAGCTGTTTGCATGGGTTCTTGGAGTTTTGTTTTCTCTTGGAGATAATAGAGAAGGGTTTCACTTTGGCAACAGGAGAATAACCATGACGATAGGTTGGGGCTTCTGGCAGTCATTTGAAAGCATCACAAGAAGAATGTGAAAAGTATGTTTGCTGTTTATGCAAGGCTAATAAAACATGAACTTTTAACAAAGCAGAAGCCTGATCCCAAGCGGCGTTGGCGGCGATAGTAGTGACGGATCTGGTTGGTACCGTGCAACTGAGCCAGGCATCAAAGTCACTCAAGGTGTCACAGCCTTTCGGAAGAAAAGCCCATTGGTCGCCAAACTTCAACATAGCTTGAAAGATTGTCCATGAAGACCATCTGAAAACTAGATCTCTTTGGATGAGACCGATATCTCGAGTCATATCATCACGATAGTTAATCAACAAGGTGGGGGAGGACTTCAAGTGCAGTAGAAGATAAGAGTCGCACGTGAATCACTTCCCGGAGGCTTAGCGACTCTAGCGTTCGTACGCGTACAACACCCATAATCGTCGAGGCACTTAGAATGCCCTTCCGTAATTCCTAACGTCCTTGACGTGTAAGAGCGAAGCTTGGGCGGCAAAAACAGAGGATGATTAAACAATCTGACATGAAGACCGTTTCGAGTCCTCGAGTCTTCCGGACTCCAAATGATGCTGAGTCAGCAAACAGATCGTCTGATATTCATCACGTGATCAACTGCCCATTCTCTGTCTCGGCATCAAATTCATCCCGCCGCAGTTTTCGAGGAAGCTCGTTTCAAACCCGACCTCTGCAAGTCAACAGCTCGAGGTTCACTTGGTCGGCAATATATTGCTCTCCGGTTCAAACAGCACTAACTCCTGGAAGCATTTGTTCTTTTGTACGTTTAGTCGCGACGCCGTCACAATGATCTGCAGAAGTTGCCGAACCCATCTTCTGTCGCGACTACATTTCCAGCATCATACCCTCGCATTGCCTACCTCATCATGTGCACGCCGATTGCCGTTCCATAGCGGTCAATTCCGCATGTACAGCGATGGCACGCCTTCTCCGCCAACGCCCCAACAACCTGCCTCCAGCGACAAACCCGTCGTTCTCTCATCTGCCACACCCGCTACACCCGGCGTCTCGCAGCCTCAGAGCACGCCCAATGCTGCTCCCTTATCTACTGAATCTAAAAAATCCACAAAGCCAGCAGTCGAGCGACCGCCAAGCAGTTGTCCTGCCGGCACCAAGTTAACGGGGCTCAACTACTTCAAGAATAAACCGGACATCTTTGCCAAGGAGGACTGGGAGTATCCAGACTGGCTATGGACCTTGCTTGACGACTCGAATAAACAGTCGAACTCTGAGACGGGAGGGGTTGATCTCAACTGTATGCATTTCCCTTTTTTTTTATGTCGGTTCTTCTGAAACAATCCTCTAACCCTGCCGCAGCGATGAGCAAGAAGCAGCGGAAACGCTACGAAAAGAAAATGGCCGCTCTCGCGGCATCGCAGCCTCCCAAGGTTCCACTCCACGAACAGTCCATTGATATTACCCCAGCTCCATACAACACCGACGAGACGGGACCGAAAGACCTCGTTGCTGAGGCTGCCGCTAGTCTGGAGAAGAGGACTGAGATCACCAGGAGTGCAAGGGAGGCGAGACGGAAGGGCATCAGAGAATCTAACTTCCTGCGCGGTCTCTAAACTCCATCTTATCTTAGCTTTTGCATGTACGACTATGATGTCAAACTTCTCCCCCTTTGTCCGACCTAATTCGTCGCTTATGATTCTCTAGAACGACCTGGGCCTGCTTGACTCGACTGGGATATTCAATCTGGAAGAGTTCTGTTTCAGAGCCTTAAGGGTGTACTTTTAGTAACAGTTTTATGAGGGATATTGGAATAGGCGATTGACTACATTTTACGTTTTTGTGTTCTCAGATTCTTCCTCTCCAGAGCTCATGGCGTTCATTTCCTTGTCTCTGCTCATCTAGACTATTCTAGGCTGTGGATGAACTCAGTCATGGAGACAGTTCCAAAGATATGCCATTTTACCTCCGAGGCACATATGGATATGAAGGTGGTCCCAGTGCCATGCCATATTATTTTCGAAACAAGTCTGCCTGTTGGGAACTGCATATTCATCCTGCCGTATGCCCAAGGTTTTCTGAGAAAAAAAATTGTCAAGGGAAAATGAACCTTACAGAAATCCATTTTGACGCTGTCCAGGAGTCATGGCTCGGTATATTTTTGGCCGACAGAATAGTGCACTTGAATCAATCAGGTTCGGTAAGAGTTGAGTTCCACGAAAAATAAAGGCAAAGAAATAAACGGCTATCATTGCCTATGGCAGCTATATTCTCTTCCACCTTTTGAAGATGATTTACGAGTCCTATGATAACCTTGATTCTCCTCTCTCCAGATAATAGAGGCGAGGATACTCTTAGCCCCTAGAATCTGAAAGGTCACCATTCGCTCGCGACGTGTGCCCGCGAGCGTGGCATTCCTATATTTCTAGCAGCAAATAGAGATTTCTTGCAACCTTTCTCTCTTTATTTTCCGTCAAAGCTACCGATTGTTCTATATAGTAGTAGACTGCTTAGGCAGCCTCCCACCCAGATATTGAAAATTAAGATTGCCTTAAAGTATGTACATAATGATTCCCCATCCATGACAGGAATTCATTTCTTCAGAACATAAGTGGAGTCTGTACACCCATAAACTGCCCCTTGGATCAAGACCATCCAGAGGCAGTATTAAAAAAATAAGCAACATACCTCGATCTTATCAAGTCCTAGGCACAGGCCACTCCTTCTCCTCGCCCTGACCATCCACCCACTGCTTCGACGCATCCCACAGCGCCTTGAACACCCCATCGCCCGTCCGCATCAGCTTCTCAAAGACATCCCTGTCGATCCGGTCGAACCACGCCAGGAACCCCACGACCATGAAATCCGCATAGCCCACCTTGTCGCCCTCGAGAAAGGGTCCCCGCTTTTCACTCTTCTTCTTCCCCTTCAGCATCTTCACCACGGGCTCCAGTTCCTTCTCGACCTCCCTCCACGCCACTTCCGCCTCCTCCGCGCTCTTCGGCGCGATCTCCGACACGGGCTTGCCGAACCACTTCTCGCGCGTTTCGTAGAAGTACTTGCTGCCCCGCTCGTCCAGGATGAGGGGAACCTTGGGGAGGTAGAGCGGCCGGGACTTGATGATCACGTCCAGCATGATCTTGTCCACCGCGACGGCGAGCGCGTAGCTCGCGTCGCCGGAGGGGAAGATGGACGGGTACGACGGCGCGGGGAAGGCCTCCTCGAGGTGCACCGCGATGGGGAAGGAGTCGTTCATTGCCCCCGAGGGGTTGGACGTTACCGATGGCTTGTGGATGATCGCCGGAAGAGTGTAGGGCGCGATCGATGCGAGAGGGGGCACGGAGAGCTCTTTAAGGATGGCTGCGATGTCCGGGTACGAGATGAAGGACTGCGTGTATGGGATGCGTTTGTAGTTCAGGACCAGTCTGGTCTTGAGGGTATTGGGAGACCATGATTTCGCGGGACCTGATAGCCCGGATTAGTAGCTATTATCCATCTATGCATGGCGACTGCTATGACGTTATTAGCAGGGTGTATGAACCTGGAAGCGAACTCGTGATGTCGAAAAAGTGAACAGGTTCCGTTGCAGCAATTTTCTTTTCCATTTCCTGTGGAAATTGATCAACTGTGCGGCTTCAATTGCTGGAGAGACGTCAGATATCCGAGGTTCCTTAAAGCTGTCTTCTGCAGCTTTCTGGCGGAGGTGCGGGGAGATCTCGCTACGGTGTATTTATCAGCAAGGTGAGGACCCGCGGGGTCCTTGTCGCGGCGCAACGCATCTCCCCGACATTCTCATATCCGGAGACATTCCGTAGCTAACAGTGCGTTTCACAATTTTGCGATTCTCAATCATGCAATGTGGTGCATATGATATCAAATCCTGGATATATGACGTGACCCTGGTCTAGTTCCCCACCGATAACCCCCGATAAACTGTACGCAATCTCTTATACCTCGGCAATTGATCACAGTAGCGTATTCTCTCCACGGAAAAGTATCATATTTCAATCATATTCTAAAATAAGAAGATTATAATTACGATGAGAAAGATAATTCATGCCTCACATTGGTGTAAATTTATAATTCTGTGGCCTGCTAATGCCCTCCTTCAGAGCGTATATATGTCTATAACCTTACAAAATTCTGTCGCATCGCTGTGCACTTAGAATCGTTTGCTAGAAAGCAAAGTCCACACAGTCTGGGTACTTGGATACCTAATTACTGCGTCTGGGATATTGTTTCTGATCTGAGATCTTCAAGATTTCAAAGTTTAGGTATTTATATGAAGCAAAGGACAAACCCAAACTTCTGCTGTCTTCAATTAATTCAAAAAGCTAATACGTTTTCTGCCCTCAGCTACCAGGATAGCTCGTAGAAAAGGGTCGTCTTTATTTAACACCTGCATGTGAAGGCTCGATTCATGGCCTTGCTGTATCAATGATAACTCTGTCTCCCCTTCTTACCTACCAAGTTCGAGAAATTTTGTATAGAGATAATAGGTCAAGCAGTAAGCAAACTGGTTGGACTTTTTCAAAAAAATCGCAAGAGCATCTGTGCTGCTTTCTGAATATGTAATTGCGAGAATTGAACACTGACAACCCCCATGTCTCGCTTCTTGGATGTTATTACTTGAGGGTTAAACTCCTGTGGTTAGTCCATAATCTCCTGAATATCAACTTTACGGCTCATTGTCTATTGTGATTCCGATTCTCATCCCTGAGTTCTTGATCCCAGAACTCCTTCTGGGCAAAGGACTAGATAGAATGAGAAACATTATTCCTCATTTATCATATCAGCTGTGTCTGCCCCAGCAACCGGGGACAGATCTGGATTATTCTTCTCTCAATTAGCCTGCAGATTAGCGAAAAGTTCACACTTGCCATCCTACCTACCTACCTCACCTTGTACTATCCATACATGCCATGTCGGGCAAATGCGATTTGCCCTCCTGCAGACGTCCGCTGCAAGAGCTCCGCTGACCGCTTCATCTCCCCGGCATGATACCTGAGCGTGGCACCTGGAAGAGCCAGACTAGATCCGACGCACAAAGCCGGGCGTCATGGACGGAGTCCTTGGACCCTTACACAAGCACGGTGGTGATGTCAGGGATTGCATGCAGCAACATATGCCATATCGGTATTTCACTGCTCTCCGGAGCGCTGCTCCGGATGCTATCATTAGTGACCTAGCGCCGACATTGCCAGGTACTGCACGGTCAAAAATGTATGTATGTATTATTATTATCTTGAGAGCCACATGGTCATGGTGGCATGATGCGACAGAAACCACGGACTCATAACAGTGTAGGCTAGAGAGTTACGTGCTCAGCATCCCACAGCTGTTTGTATGTTTTGGAGAGGGGGAAGAATTAGAGACTTACAAAGAACCAAGATTAAGCTAAGGGTAGGAGCCTTGGCTGCTCACTCGTATATATTTGCGGTTCAGGGGTTTCGGGGGTTTTTCCCCCCCTCAACCAACTCGTGCACAAGACGATGGCACGATTTCGGCGTCTCGTGCGACGCCAAAGAGTCACGATGAACTCGAAAGCAGTCTGGAACTGTTTTTGGATGTCAGCATGCCTCTGTTTTATCTGTGGGCCCAGCAGTCTCACTGTCTCGGATCTGAGATCTCTTCTGATGATGCTGAGCCTCGTCCCCGCAATTGTGGAGGGGTGATCAGAGCGCGCGGACACGACACGGGGATGGCCAAGAGAGCGATGGAGCTGGGCGACGCGCCGCTGCAACTACAACTCGTGTCCACCGTCTCCCTTCCGAACTCATAAAAGGGCGTCTGACTCGTCCTTCTCCGCCGCATCTCAACCCTCCTTACTCGCAGACCGGCCCGGTTTCGCAGGGGAGCGTGTTCCCCACCGCCATCCGCGAGCGCTGTGCAGACATCGAAGAGGACCGTCGAAGCGGTCGGGATCGGGACCGCAGGCCCAGCAATAGGCCGTAGCCGGCTCGTCGGATCCTTTGGTTGCCAGCTTGAGCTTGAGCTTCATCTCCGCCATCGACACCGGCATTCGCTGAACTCCCGACGGCAGCACGAGAGGCGACAGATAGGTACTGGACAGGGAACGACAGCCATGGCCGTCGCAGCCTCAGCTCCTCCGTCCGTCGCCAATGGAGGGCTTTCGATCCCCTCGTTTGCGCCGGCTACTCTCTCCCATCTGAAGCGGATATACGAGGGTCTCTCGACCGCCTCCCCCAGACCGGAGTTTTTGGCCACGGTCCAGCACGAAGCTCCCGCAGACGGCTCCAATGGCGTCCCAGGCGGAGATCCACTGTCCTCCTTTGCGGCGTTCCTTGCGTACATGGCCAGTCCGGCCTCGAACGCAACGGGTCCAAGCAAAGAGCACGACTGGTCTGCGCCCATCTCGAACTACTTCATTTCCTCGAGCCACAATACCTACTTGACGGGGAATCAGCTGTACAGCGACGCGGATACGAGATCATATACCGATGTATGTATTTCCCCACTCTGTTCTGTTGAGTTTCGGAACGCGTGGCTCTCCATGGTATGATCCAAGTCTAAATTATTAAATTGGACCATGGGGACACCACGCGATTTCCGTGGCTTTGGTCATGCTTGCTGGACCACCTGGACCATACATCGGACCGTCCGCGCTCGCAGACGCTGTCGAGACAATTAATCCGGAACGAGATGCCTTCACTTCTAGCAGATCAATGGATCATCACTGTATCTTGTACGCTCCAGGCTGACATCACTATAGGCCCTCCTTCGAGGTTGTAGATGCCTCGAAATCGATGTCTGGGATGGAGACGAGGACTCTGCCAGCTCTTCTGACGATGACAGCAGCAGCAGTAGTAGCGAGGACGAAGCGGTGAAGAAAGACGATGAAGCCGGCAAGAAAGAACGGAAGCAAAAGAAGCAAGAGAAAGAGAAGTCCAAGAGCGAAAAGCGCCTCAACTCCCTTTCGAACAAGCTGAATCGGCTGATGGGGCGCGGATCGTCGTCTCAAAGTTCACCTTCGTCGACTGAAACTGAAGGTGCTGCCCCCACTGGCTCAAGTGTTACGGAGAAGATAGCCGCCGTTATTCGCCCGGAGCCCAGGGTGCTGCATGGTTACACACTCACCAAAGAGATAACCTTCCGCGATGTTTGCTACGCCATCCGCGACAGCGCGTTTATCACGAGCGATCTGCCAGTGATTGTGAGTCTCGAGGTGCATGCATGCCTCGAGCAGCAGCAGACGATGGTGGAAATCATGCAGGAGGCGTGGAAGGGGCTGCTGGTGGACATGACACCAGAGCTCGAGGCCTGCAACAGATTACCCAGCCCCGGAGAGCTGAAACGGAAAATCCTCGTAAAGGCGAAGTGGGCGCCTCCGACAGGCGACAACGCGAGTGATGAAGCAGACGACCCGAACGGTGCTCTCGAGCACACCAAATCAGCCGAGGAAAAGGACGGTTGCAGCGAAAGTGGCTCTTTAGCCACAGCAGCGCCTACATCGTCGCAGAAGAAGCCGTCCAAGACTCTACATGCGCTCAGTCGGCTGGCTGTGTACACAAGAGCATATCGATTCAAGAATTTCACTCAACCAGGTAACCAGGCGAGCCCCACTGTCAGCCTAAGAAGTGACTCAGCTACTTACCACAGTGCCAAATAAATAAGAGGCAACGATACCTACCCACGTCTTTTCTCTATCTGAAGCAGCTGCCAGAGATGCGCATGAGAACCAGCGGCAGGCGCTGTTCGAGCACAATCGCAACTACCTGATGCGCGTCTATCCGTCTGGCATGCGCATCAATTCGTCAAATCTCGATCCGTCCTTCTTCTGGCGGCAGGGAGTTCAAATGGTGGCCTTGAACTGGCAGAACCAGGACAAAGGCATGATGCTAAATGAAGCCATGTTTGCGGGAGAGCAGGGCTGGGTCCTGAAGCCGACCGGTTACAGGTCGACAGATGGAGGCTCCGAAATCGTGCGCCACAACGTAGATCTCTCACTGGAGATATTTGCAGGTCAAGGCCTGCCGCTTCCCCCCGGAGACTCTAGCGAGAAGGGTTTCCGCCCGTACGTGAGCTGCCAGTTGCACGTAGAGCAGCCCGAAGATAGAGTCGATGCTAAGGAAAACCGCGACACGGACAGCAAGAATACAAAATACAAGCGACGGACAAAAACCTGCAGCGGGATCAATCCCGACTTTGGTGGGGAGACAATAACATTCTCTACTGCTCCGGGAGTCGTCGAGAAATTAAGCTTCCTGAGGTCCGTATACTGGCTTTTCTTTTATTCACCCCCGTGACTCCGTCATTATTCCCTAGTTTGCGGGACCACCGCGCTTTGCACTGCAGGCCCGAGCAGTCATGTGCATGGCGATGCCTCTATTCGAACCACGTCGGGGCATTGTTGCTGCATGGATCCTCGGTTTGCCCATCTCGGCACTGTTGGTTCTAGTTTGATGCTGTCTTCCCCTCTTTGCTGAGCGCATAACTCTTCTACTCCACACCATTGTCTTCCAAAATCCGCTGTTGGATGCACAAGCTGACGCTGAGAGACACTGTAGGTTCAAAGTCAAGGACGACGAATTTGGACGGGACGATCTCGCTGCGTGGGCCTGCATCCGGCTGGACCGCTTGCAACAAGGATATCGCTTAGTCCATCTTTACGATGCCAAAGGAATCAAATCACAGGGCTTTTTGCTGGTTAAGATAACCAAGATCATCTCATAATTCTAGCCTGCAACGTTATTTGTCACCCCTGGCCGTTGTCAATAATAATTCTCCAAAGGAAACGTTCATTCATGTAGGCCGTTCCAGTTGTGGTTAAGCCCCCTTTATAAAAGAACATCAGACCAATATGGGTTAGGCTCTGCGCCTTGACTTCAGCTGTCAAAGAAATTTTCGCCCAATCTCAGCCTCACTTCAACGCTTCTGCTGCCCATCGGGTGCGTTCCCACGCTTGGATTGCTGTCACGGCATGGGCTCATGGGCCTTGGACCTGCAGATCTTTGCATAGCTGTATATCCACGCATGTGAATAGCGGGCAGAATAATTAATCCAAATCCCATGACTGTCTACCCCAGAAAAGTGACATAGTAGACGAGAAGGGACGGCATACAGGCGTTTCCCGCTTGGCTTTATTTAAGCGCAATCAGGGGTCAACCGGCCCTATCGTAGTCTGTTGATCTTACGCTTGCGGAAGCCATTTTGAAAATTTAAACAGGAGACTGCCAATCAGTGAAGCAGCTCCACGATGCGTTGGACCGCCGCCCCGTTCGTCATTGTGCTGATTCTTGGTTTCTGATCTCCCTGCCCAGAGAATAACCGAGAGCCATAGATAACAATAATGAAACTAGGTTTTGTTCCGGTCACGTTCGGAGATCGCCTCATGGTGACAAAAACAGAAGATTGTAACAGATAGTCCTGGAGGTTGGCCGTTCAGGCCAAGTGATTGATTTTACTTTCTTTGACCTATTCTTTTCCCTGGGCAGAGTACGGAGGAATCCGTATATCCACATGAGCTTTTGCCGGGTCCTAGTCCAGCCTATGTTGTATCTTGACATGAGAGACCTTGTCAATAATCGCCCTCGAGAGATGAGCCATTGCGATCCGACCCAGAGCATCTGAGATTTCAGTGTCGATCACCGCATGCGCCTCTGTCGGGTGCACAACACAGGACCATTCCCGGGTAAAGGAAGTGACATCTGCCAAGTTGCCACCATCAAAGGATGCTAACAGTTGACCAGATAGAATTTGGCACAGCGCTGCAGTCGGGGATGTTGTGCGTGCGATCTAGACGTTGTGGCTGCTGTCTGCGATGGCCCGTGAGTGTGGCGCGAGCAGCTGTAGGAGGTCGATCCGGGTTTCCCCACGGTGATCAATTATTGGCTCTTGTAGCTGACTATTGATTGCTGCCGACAGGGGCAGTTTAGGCTTTTCCATCTTTAAAGCTGTTGCACAGTCTCCGGAATACGTCGGCATGGAAGCGTCTTACTGCCAGTGTTCACCAATATCCGCTGTTTATGATGATCTGCGATGGGACTTGGCGAAGAAAGTGGATTCTTTCAGAATGGATGCGTTGAATTTTCAGCCCTGACTCGCGTTGGTTTACAACTTATGGCTGCGACAAGACAGCTTGGAAGTGGTCCCTGCGCAAACCGGGTCCCGTGGTTTGATGCCGAGAACGATCAGAGCACTTGGTACGGAGTACTACTCGGTGCTATCCATGGATACGAAAGCGTTAAAGCGCAGGTCTCTAGAATCGAAGCCCCACAGTTCGTGTCAATGGCGCCGCTGCGGCAGGCGCTAAATGATCATCTCTGGAGTGAGCAGTACGCCGGCGTAGGGAGTCGCTGCTTGTTCTTTGATCAGGAAAGAAAAGAAAAGCAACGTAGGCTCAAATGTGGAAAGGTGTCCTTCCAGTACGTGTTGTAGAAACTGATAGCTTGTCGAAATGAGGTGGATCGTTCAAGGGACATCCTGGTTCGTACCAAACCGGTCAGCTTCGCCCTAATTTCACAATAACCAGTTACAGACTCACGCATTGTCTGCCGCTATGCCAAGTAGTCCTGGTAGCGCTCGCGACAATGTTGGGTGGAAGAGTATCCCTTGGATCAGTTAGTATAGGGTCGTACAGTAGACAGCTGATATCTAAAATTTAGAGCTGCAGCGAGTCCAGGGAGAAAGGGCATGTGAGGTTCTGTCTCTTAGTGCATAAATTTGCGCTCAATAATGTGATGCAACTGGACCAAGTATCAATCGGAAGAGACATGTTGATCTGAGTCTGACTCGTCGAACGGGCGCTCATTGTGGCCCCTTCTCCATGTCTCCAACCATGTCTCGATGAACATTGAAGACGCATTTCGATACTGTTTACTGTCGCATACCGCCGTATACTGCGGTTAGGCTTCGTATGAACATGCTCACTCCACGTGTTTTACCAACTGCATGAAGATCAGCCACAGGCGCTTATCCCACTGGTGTACAGGTCCTACGGGGAGTGCTCTGTAAAATGCCTGCTAAGCCGGTAAAGACGTAGCTGGGGCAAGCCACAGGCGTACTCTTTAACTTTTTACGTGTCCGCCTGGCGCATTTCTAACCGACTTTAGCTCCGCGGTCTGTTTAATAGGGGTTTTCTGATGAATTGTCTCTAACCTTGAACCCATATCGCAAAACGTAATGCACTAGGGACTCTTCAGGCCGCCTTTCGAAGGCAATGCAATGTCCCACAGATCAGTCCAAGTAATTGGCGCTAGAGCTACCTGATAACCCGGTCGACGGGCCAAGCCAAGGTGTTCCTGGTCATGACTCGAGCGGGTTATCAAGAGATAAATTGTTCATATAGGATGCTTTTTTTTCAAACTCGGGCAAGGTGATGTCTGCTAAATTCGACCTCTTGCATGCGTTCCCTGGTCACCGAAAAAAGACAAGGAATAGTCCTTGCCCTTCGACCAATCAGGGTTTCGACTTGCCTTTGAGTTCTGGCTGGGAACGAAGCACAAGTAGACCGTGAGGAAGACTGCCGGATGCAGGTCCTCAATAGACTGTTATCAGCCTCATTTAGATGAACAATTGCCGAAGGACTATTCACTAGTTCCATACCAGGAGGAGCTAACAAGACGAAAAGGGAGATATGAGCCAAAACTCTTCCTAGTTGCCAATTTATAAATGCAAAGGGGAAGCATCCTAGATAAAAAAAAATCGTACTTAATCCGTCCCTCAATCGAAGTTGACCAGAAGAATATCGTCTCATATTCGAGGCGTATTGCGTGTTCGCTTGACGTGAGGCTGGTAAAGATCCATAAGTTGACAATATCGATAACGTCCGACTGCATATAGGATTCGACTTGTGTGACACTCTCAGCATCTCTTCGATTTGTTTCTGCGGGTCCCCGTTTCCTAGATTTGTCACTCATTTACTCCCAAATTCTTGGTTATCTGCCAGGACAAGGGGAGTAACAGAGGTCAGTTGTCTGCACGTAAGATAGTCATTATGGCTGATCGACAAAGCCTCCCGAGTCATGTGGGCCACAGTGCTTTTCCATAATTCGTCGACAGTTATCGCATCGGTCGCACGCATGACTGGAGCTGTATGCAACAAACAGAAGGTATTCTGACTTCCCTTTTAGGAACCTGGTGGGGAGTGGCGGTACTTGATCGATACTCCTAGGAGGCTTGTAAAAGCCCCATAAGAATCGGCGTCCGCGTATTCTCAACCCGCCCAAACATAGTCGACAGGTCACATATATCATCTGTACTGGACTTTCTCATCAAAACAATCACGGAAGAAGAGAAAGGGTGACTCTGTTGTCTCAGCAATGTGTTCCTCAAAGACATCAGGCTGTCTGACCAATGGTGCCCGACGTGTCCAAGAATGCGCCTCAGTAGGCACAGTTCAGTCTGTTGGACGTGTAACAAGTTCCGGGGCAGAGACAGCAATGACACCGGTGAGAAACTGAAAAACAATGCCCCAGAGCGCCGAGGGAGAACGCTGATAACAGGGTCATCAAGATGCCGGGAGTGCGCTGTCCCACGTGTGAAAGCCGAGGGCAGGAGGTCTGGGTCATCCCAGGAAAGAACTGTCATGTGTGTGGTACGATGTGTTGAATTATACTCAGCGGTAATGACCTCATGTGATATAGAAATTAGGAATCAGCCAGTGCTTACCGCTTTACAGGTGGATTTACCAGCCCAAGGAGGCTAGCCGAATCGTCAGGAGTGGCAGAGACCATGACATGAGAGACATACCTTCGGATAGTGAATTTCTGAATTTCGTCGCATTTTGCCCTTTTTGTGGAAACAATGTGGGTGCTGAAACAAAGAGAAGACAGAAGGGAGACAATGATACGATGGTGAGGAAGGTCAGACAAAGAAGTGCGTCGAGGCACAGAACGAGACAATGAGCAAGCATGCAGCGGGCAAGTTTTGTATTCTTTATCAGCAGAATTTTCACTCTTCACGGGGATCCTGGGGTGTTTGAGAGAAGGGTCCAAAGTATGTGAACAGGGAGGAAGAGAAGAGTGGATGAATGAATTAAAATAGCAGTCGAAGAGAAATGAAATCCGAGCATCCCCTTCCAAGTAAGACTCCGCGTTCACATTTCATCTGGTCCATCGTGGATTCGGTGGCTGTTCGTTCCCAGTATTATGATTAATGCTGAGCTTCTTGCGCTAATTTCCTGGATCCCTGGTACAGCAAGTGAGATCATTGCCGGTGAACGAAAATAGACGGGGAGATATCTCAAAAAGCATCAGAAGCCAGACGGTATTGAAGCAGTATTCCGAATCCACACCTTATCCGGTAACAATGCAAGGGTAGTCATTGGTGCTGAGATATCCATTGCAGCTCTCCCTCAACGTTGTTCGGTAGGGGAGATCCTCAGAAGAGCGAAGACTGTATGCGGGTGCAGCAAAACCAATACATATTTACATATAGCCAGCGTCATTAAGTCCCAATAGCGATGAGAATCATGGTGATAAGCAGGCAGCTACCTGGGCGAGTTTGCGGTCCACTGCAGCTGTGACCGACGACGCAAGAACTTCATGGAGATCTCAAGTTGACTGCCCAGTGGTTTCTATCAGGAGTTCAAGACAATGCACCTGTATGGATTCCATGCGGTGAGAAAGACGAGAGACCAATGAGAAACGGCCGGGAGAGAAAGTGTGGCAAAGACAACCCTAAGGTCCCCTCTATCCGACGGTCGACTTTAGCCGCCGCAGCATTACCGCTGAGCCTCGCGTCACAAAAAGCAGCTCTGCGAACCCTCAAAACTCTCCGTTCTGCCGGAGATGAAGAGTCAGGATGGACAGTCTCCCAGAAGCATGGAGAGAGCTGCGAGTCTCGTGTTGCATGGGTCTCTTGGGCGACGACGGACTTTTGCCTGAATCAAGCGAAGTCAGCAAACACGGGGGCTCTGTTAGCGGGACATGGATAAAATGATCTCGAACAAACCAGCAAGTCAAAAATGCACCCATGCTTTTCGTGTTTCCGACACGCAGCAGTCGTTATCCCCATTTCTTCTATTCCCATGTTCCAGCAAGTAGGAGCAAGTGCCAACATCGGATCAATGAGAATTCCGACAGTGCGTCCATAATCATACATAGTTCTGTCGCGTTCGACATGGAGGTGATGTTAGATAATTGTATACATCGCCTGGTCGGGACGATGAATTCGGAGTCCTCGTGCTGCCAGTGAGAAATGACCGGCGGGGGTAGCTCGACTTCCGGCCGCTTTCGTCCCGGCTTCAAGATCTGTCACCCGCAGCCCTCAAATTCACTTCCAACATCTCAAACAGGGCAGAGGAGGTAAACAAGAGACATGAGCTATTGGGAACCTGGAAGAGATGAGAAGGAAATATCGCTAGTAAGTCAGTCGCTCGGATGTTGCAGCTGTAATTCGATCGGTTGCCGGAAACCTCTGGTCGACAGTTGCGCCTTCCATCAGACACCGGTATTGCTCCTAGTCGGGAGGATTTCCCGCGACATCCTCCCGACTAGGAACACTCATGGGGCTTCGAAAGCTGGGCCGTTTTTTCCCCTCTACCCACATATTTTTTTGTCTGTTGAGTAGCTTCTTCATGTCTATTTGTTTTTGCTGGCCTTCAACATCAGGTTTCGCATTATCTCTGCCTCTGGAGGGGCCTCCATATTGTTATCGTTCCCACAACAAGTATCATGAAACAGATTGTACGATATCGCTCGACTTGTGCATTCGGCATATCGATTTTTTTTGTCCAGATCATGGCGTCGTCTTATGCCAAGCCACTTTCCTGTCGACAATCACTTCTCTCCCGAAACTACCGCTTGAAACGGTCTTGAGAACAACGATCTTGTGCAACGAGGATCTTCTCTACTTGAGACACATCCACGATTTTGGTGAGCTCACACTGACAGGACCCTTTGATTGCTAGAGGGAATACGAGGTGCAGTCGAAGACAATAACAAGGATGTTTTAAGAACAGCTCGTTGTGGAAGGGCTAAAGGCATGGCGCTAATTTATGTTCGGAGATGGTCTGTGAGAATGTGCCAGGATCGTCCACTAGATTCCAGAGTACGGAGTAGTGGTACTCCGTACTACGTACGTTGTGTTCCATGACCTTGGGAGAGGCAGGTCTCACGCATCTGAGATCGACTGCAGGCTGATGCAGAGACACTGCTCCTTCGTACCCATAGAGAATATGTACTCTGTACACGTTCTTGATCCGAACGATTCCGTCGTTTCTCTACTTCCATGCATGTGGTCCTGTTAAATAATTAGGGACCTGAGATGGATAGCATCAACTCTTGCCTTACAAGTGTTTTGGCGCGAGGAAGCCTGGGAGATGGGACGATCATTGTTACCTACAGGAGCCATCCCGCTTCTAATTTCTAATCGGACCAAAAGGGCACAACAACATCGGGAAACACGAAGCTTTCCACGATTCTTTTCTCTCTCAGGTATCCGATAACCCAATCACCATGCTGCTAATGGAGTCCAGCAGCCCGATAAAAGAGAGTTGTGTACATCCATCCATCACAATGATAATGGGGGCCGAAAAAGCGAATTGAGAGTCGATGGATCGGGGAGCCGACGCAGATCCGTGTTCGCGACGGCCTTGACCGTTCACGTGACACATGGGGGTCGCTCAGACGTCATCGTCAGTGGTTCCGATCTCAACGCACCGCTTACTGTCCATCAGCCGGTTGACCCTGGGACGACGTGATCCTGGTTTCTGTTCTGCGGCGCTGCAGAAGGTGACATCGCACTGCTCTTCTCCGCCCGAGCCCCCTTTAGACGGGCTATCAGAGTACCTTTGGAGATTGCTAGCACTGCCGTCTATTCTTCGCGTTCCCCTCCCGCGAGGAGTCATTTACAGACAGTCCTTCGCTAACTACCTAGGAAGAGGGCGGTAATAATAAAGCAATCAGATATGACAGAAAAGTATGAAATTGGCACCCGCGCCGAATGCGAGCGCATGGTTCGGGAATGGGGGTTTTCGCATGTGTTTACCTGGACAGACGGAAGGTAGGTAGTACTTATGTAAATACTCCTGATTCTTTTGTGATAGGTTTATACAAATGCCTAACATGGTTTTATACTCCTATTTTCTACTATAAAATATTTAGAATAAGTTTCGGTTTCTAGCTATTTTCTGTCCTTTGTAAAACTTCATACCACACTTTCTCCAGTTTTTACTATTTATTCTCTCCAACCGTTCGAAGACCAAATATACTATCCACCTCTCCAGCATTTTATCAATATTATTAATGTCACTCTTTTCTTCCCTTCCTCACAATTCACAATGAGCCATGTACAAAAAATTCCCATGGTCTTCGTTTGTTCGCAACACCCATCTCTAACAGACAGACATCTACATACAGCAACGCACACTACCCGCCCCACTCCCACCCGGGCATCACGACGCACCTCATCCGCCGCGGCACCATGACCATCACGTACCCGGAGGACAACGATGCGCTGTACGGCGGCGTCGTCAAGAAGGAGACGTTCGGGCCCGGGTCAAGGATCGACGTCCCCGCGGGAAAGCTGCACGAGGTGTGGATCGGGGAGGAGGGATGTGAGTATGTTGTTGGGGAGTGAACAAGATACCGAATCCGGTGTTCGATTCGAAGTTTTTCTATAGTCCTGGAAAGTTGTTGGAGAGGTTGGCGGTGTGTCGTGTCCGGACCGGACGGATATGAATCACGGGTACTCCGTATCTAAAATTGAGTTGGGAGTGGAGGAGCTTGAAGTTTCGCTATGGAATCGAAAGATGTAGGAAGGGGCTGGATGGAAGTTGATGTGGTACGAAGCACGATGATGACGACGGTGACCAATGGACGAGTATGATTAGTGTCGAATTCGATTCAGTGGGATAGGTCTGTTCTACGTATTTTATTCTGGGAAGTACTGTACTGCACAGATGAAATGACTTTTTAATTGATTGCGTATGCGGGATCGACATGTTTTGTCTATCCACATCTAAGTATCGATGGAATGTTCATCGACGGAAGAATCCCTCTTTATTTTTTCCCCCTTTTTTTTAAGTTCAACATCATAACATGAAGCGTTACCGCTGTCTGCGGAGTGAATTCTGAACTTTTTATATAGCACTTGTCTCCGACAAGAGCTTCTAGTTCTTACCGCGCTGTGCACGGTCATGATCTAGCTGGCGAATCTGAAATCAAGTCTGTCGGTAGTAGAGTCAGCGTATCAATCAGGATAAGAGACCTGGAAACATGACAAACCTTTTGTTCCCAGCGTTCTTGTTCACAGCGAGATACGTGTCCCGTTCTTCGGACGTCATAGCATTCCATTTTTCAGTATTTTTTCTACGAGGACAAATTAGCATTTCCCTAGAATTATAGACGGAGAGAGAAAAAGAGAATCACGTACTTGTTGCGCCACACGTAGTAGAACTTGGCGCCAATGAAAAGGAACCCGCTGTAGATAGAGAGGGCGATGAGGACCTTGTTGCCGGTACGGTAGAGCGGTTTATCATTGTCTCGGTATATCTACGATACGACATATGCGGTCAGTGGGAGTGTGTTGCGTGTAGGGGGAGCCGCCGCGGTGCCTTCTTTCTCACTTACATTGTTGGCGATGATGTTGCTTGCCTGCACACACATGTTATACATGGCCGAAGCGACAGTTCGGGTGCGGACCGATCCGGAGTTCCTGGACGTGATGGCCACGACAACCGCATGCAGATACGGGCTCGCGATGAGAAGAGTCAAAATAACCCACCTCGCCCAGGGGCTGGTGTCTGCCGGAAGCACCTCGAGCGCAATCAGGCACGCCAGATTCCAGACTTCGGCAACAACGCCAAGCAGCAGACGCTGGTTGATCCGTTCCGACACCCACGTCCAAAAGAAGAGATTGATGATGAAGAGGACATATGCGGGTATTGTGAGCAGATTCGTTTGGAAGGTGCTAAATCCGAGAGACTTGAGCTGCAGCGAAATATAGCTATCAGCCGGCGTCGGGGGGATCAGCCACGTCAGGCCAAGAAGGTAGATTGGCCACATATCGTAGTCGCAGAGGGCTTCCCAGAGAAGCTTTGGGGTCACTGCTTGCCGATTATGCATGGTCCCTTTGCTCGGGTCATCGCGGAGGACCCTGTTGACCATGATCTTCTCTTCCCTCTCGGTGAACCATCCTTTCTTCCCTCGGAAGAACGAGGCAGTCTGCGTCGGCGATGGAGGCATCCAAAAGGCGGCAATTATGCCAATGACGCCCGTTATGAGGCCCTCGAAGGCGAAAAGATATCGCCAGCCCCCTCTATCATCAGGGCCGCGGATGTGTAGAAAGCCATAGGCAAGGAAAGCGCTGACTATGGACGTGGCTTTGTAGGTAATCCAGAAGTAACTGAGCCTTATGGGGAGCTCTTTTGACTTGTACCAGTAGGAAAGGAACAAGATAGTGTCCGGAATGCTGGGAGGGAGCATGGTCAGCGTCCAAAAAGTAGCCAAGAGAAGTGAAACTGATGTTGTGCAAGCACTTACAATCCGCCCTCAAAAAGACCGAGAAGCGCGCGGCAGGCGAAGAAAGAGCTTCTACCCGTGAGGAATGCTTGGCAGGCCGCAATCAAACTCCAGGAGACCATCTGAATCGGGATCCATCGGTCAGGTCCCAGCTTTTTCGAGACCAGCTGAGACGGAAGCTCTGCAAACAGGAAGCAGAGATAGAATATAGTTTGTCCGGTGTTGTAGTCATTGGTGTTCAACCCAAGATCATCAAGCATATTATCTGAAAGAGCTTGCACGATATTCCCTCGGTCGAGCTGCAGCGCAAAGAATGTAATGCATGCGAAGGAGCATATACGTGCGTCAATCTGAAAGTGTCAGCATATATCGATTGCGTTTTAAGGATTTTTTTTCCACAACGGTCGATAGGTACCTTTTTGACAATCTTCTTCTCTTCTTCCTCTTCCCACTCGAAGTCTGGGTCCCAGCGATGGATTCCTTCGTATGAGTCGATTGGCTTATAGTGACGGACATCCTCTGTCGTATCAAACGCAGCGTCTTCCTGTTTCCTTGACCTGTCCTGTTCACCTACGGGGACCGCAGAAGCAAACCCCTTTGCGGTGACATTTTCAATGCTTCCGGAGTCGGGAGAGCCGCCACTTGGAGTGGCATCTTTTGCAGCCATCTTGAAAGTCCCCTAGCTGCGTACAGCCTTACACCCGATGTCAGTGGAAAAAGCAACATGATGGATGGACTCATCGCTATATAGCAAAAGAGACTAGAGCTTAACACCTTCTCCTGACAAAGAGCACCAAGATCCAGACCCATCGCACGTGGAATAATTGGCCAATGCTCGATCTCAGCGCTGGAGGAGTCCGTGAGACTCCATACAAGAAGCAGTGCCGATCATCACCGTAAGTGACTTGTCAGGTCTTCCCAGATTATGCCCGGACTATACCACTGTTTCCAATGCCGGAGCCACATTTGACACAGTGGAGCAGATAAGTTTCATACTGACCAGAGTGAGGTGGGATTGGACTAGATTCTCCCAAACAGAGCGAGAATTGGCCTAGATTTCACCGTCGCCGGCAAAGCAATGCCGAAGGACAAACACATGGACGACGGGGCACTTTGTGCATGCCAAGGTCGCCAGAAGTACACATCATATCCGATCAGCACGCAATTCGAGGACAGCTGACGTTATGCCACGCGAGTCAGACGCTTTGGATGACGAAGTTAGCGTTGGCAGAATCACGCAAACAAGCACGAATTGACGTTATTGACAGGGGTTCCCGCGCAAGCCGGCAGAAAAACATTGTTCCTTGGCAGGCTTGACAGCGAGCCCTTAGTGACAGCAACAAACTGTAAGAGGGATTGGGAAACATTTCTAAGGCGACATGGCCTGAAGGTTGAAATCTTAACCGCTGAATGGTGGTTGTTGACATGGAGAAGAGTCTCGTACTCCATGCTAAGAATGACTAAGCATCTATCACAGCCAATCATGAACTAGTAGATAATCAACATACCAACTCCTTCCATCCCGCCCAGTTAAGAATTAACTATCCCTTCTCTCTGTCAGTCTGGTGGATTCAATCTCCGCTTCGGAAGCTCATATGGGCCTCTTTGAGAGATGCTCGCGGGGCTGTTCCGTGCAGAGGTCGTGTGGAGGTTGAAGCGGATGCTTAGAAAGAAACATGTTAGCAGACGTCCCTGCTCAACCTTGCGCAAGCCGGCGACAATATCACGCCATGCATGCCTACTTGCGAATTCCCACCATTTAGGAAGCAAACACATATCGCTTGCTCTATGATTCAGCAAACCTAGATAAACGATATCTATCATGCCGTCGACGCAGATAAGGTTCGGCATCGGATCTGTCTGGGGGTTCGTTGGTTGAATTAGTGCTATCCATTCTCATAGGTAAATACCTGAGCAACGTCAATTGTGGCGTCCTGTACGCAATGTATCCTGCGACGAGCCGAAGAAACAGGCACAATATCCTCCATGGCTAATTGGTCGCCATCCAGACGTCTTACACGGCTATGTTGATATCCGAGCCGTCAAAAACAGCCTAAACCAAGGGTGAAGTTATCTGATTAGATGTGGCTGTGGTCATGAAAAGGTTCCATTTCCGCTGTTATACTCAAGACAAGGCACACATGCAATGACGAACCGGCGTTTGTAAGCAGAAGCGTCACCTTGGCGAATCTTGATGAGACGGTCGGTCTGGTCAACGTTGGGCCCCATCACGCCATCGACCGGATCGATCACGACTCCGCAATCCACGAAGCGCAGAGTTTTATCAGGCCATCATCCAGAGAAACCGCCCCACCCTCCGGCCTGGAGCGACAGAGATTGCCATGCAAGGCAGGACCGCGGTGTACTACCCCGCAGATTGCGAAGTCGGACGGGCCCGATGACGGCGAGATGAGTCTGAATAAATACCTCCTGCGGGGCCGGTGTCTTGATCAGAGACAGCAGGAAAGCAATTACACCAGCAGACACATCAGAGGAAGAAGAATCAACGACATAACACGATAGAACACCATGGCTCCATCACTTATTGAGCCTGTATCTGTCAGGGCGGAGACCAAATTGAAGTCATCCAAGATCGAGACCGGATTCAACAAGGAAGGTGTCGTTGGACTTCAGGAGGCATACGTCCACGAGGACGAGATCAAGGGCACCAAGAAGCAGCCGCCCGCGTCGTTCCCGCACTACCTCCCCGTTTGGGATAACGAGACAGAGAGGTGAGTGGTTCTTCTATCCATCAAGAGTCTCCTCAGGGATCCCTGAGAACAAGAAGGATTCCAGCTGACAATCCCTCTCAAGATACCCCCCATTGGAGCCTTTTGAGCACTATGACCACGGCAAAGACGCGGACCCAACCTTCCCCGATCTCCTTCCCAAGGACAAGGTGAAGGTCGAGGACCTCACTCCTTCAATCGGATCAGAGGTCCGCGGGATCCAACTGAGCCAGCTGACCAAGGAGGGCAAGGACCAGCTGGCCCTGTACGTGGCCCAGAGGAAGGTCGTCGGTATGTTTTATGTTTCTTACCATGTTCATCCAATTCAATTTTGCCTTTCCATTCTGACAATGACAATGCAGTCTTCCGCGACCAAGACTTCGCCCACCTCCCCATCGAAAAGGCCCTCGAGTTCGGCGGCTACTTCGGCAGACACCACATCCACCAGACGTCCGGCGCCCCCAAGGGCTTCCCCCAGATCCACCTCGTCCACCGCGGCGCCGACGACCGCACCGGCTCCCAGTTCCTGGAAACCCACACCAACTCCGTGACCTGGCACTCGGACGTAACGTTCGAGAAGCAGCCCCCGGGAACCACGTTCCTCTACCTGCTCGACGGGCCTACGACCGGCGGTGACACGCTATTCGCCAACACGGCCCTGGCGTACCAGCGCCTGTCGCCCGAGTTCCGCAAGAGGCTGCACGGACTCAAGGCCGTGCACTCGGGGATCGAGCAGGCCGAAAGCTCCCTGGCCCGCGGTGGAATCGTCCGCAGAGAGCCCATCACCTCGGAGCACCCGATCGTGCGGACGCACCCTGTTACCGGCGAGAAAGCGCTCTTCGTGAATCCGCAATGTAAGTCGTCCCCCCTCTGGTATACTTCAAGAAGAGATGTTCCTAACATTGAGCAGTCACCCGCAGGATCGTCGGATTCAAGAAGGAGGAGTCCGACTTCCTGCTCAAGTTCCTCTTCGACCACATCGCTCTGGCGCAGGACCTGCAAGTGCGTGTGAAATGGACGCCGGGAACCGTTGTCGTTTGGGATGTACGTTAATGCAGACTTCTCCCTACAAAATGACATCTTTGATGATAAACGCTGACTTGTTCTTCTTAGAACCGAGTGACGGTTCACTCGGCCCTCTATGACTGGGAGGATGGACAGCGACGACACCTCGCCCGTATCACTCCGCAGGCGGAAGCTCCTTTTGAGACTCCATTCGAGGGATAAGTGAAAAAAGCACGTACAAATCTACGAAGGAGATATATGACATGGTGCGATGGTTATGTTCTCTATCGTCCAGAATGAGTAGATACCTAGGATGAATGAAAATTAGCTATAATGTGAGCTTTTTGATTTTCTCCATTGTCATTTCATTCTAGCATACAGGGATGCAAATATAATATAGTGACTCATAAGAGACCTTCGATAAGACTGCCAAAGGTTAAATGGCAAGGCACTTAAAATACTCGACCTAACCCTGGTACCGGCTCGAAGAACAGGCCCGGCAATAAGTGTTATCAAAATATCAAGCACGGCTAACAACCTAGGCAGGTAAGCAATTGTGAAGTCTACTCCACACGTCAACCGCACTAACTTACATATGGAATCGAGAACTTAACGCCCCTATCTTGCCGTCACAGCGGCTTTAAAACAATGCATCACCCTGCAAAGATGCGTAAAAAGCCAGTCGGCTCTACTCCATCAGGTCTCCTGTCCAGCTGATATACAGCACTACGAAATATACCGCAGTCAGGAAAGAAGCACTCCAACTACGGAAGAGAAGAAGTGTCAAAGATGGTCCGTCGGAAGATTCCGTTAGGAAGCAACTGACTCTCCACACACAGTCCCCTCTGCAGGCGGATTAGGGCCTCCCTGCTCGCTGAGGGTAGTTTGACGATGAGAGGAAAAATCATCCACGCCATCAACACGGGAGACCTCGGTCATGGAACCGCCAGAACTTTCCTCTTCCCCTTCTTCGAGGACCTCCTCAATGACTTCACCGGCCATGCTGAGCCGGAGTGCGGGGATGCATTCATCGATGTTCGAGTCATCGATCGTGGGGACACCGGGTGACGCTGAAGTGTTGCGTATAGTTGGGGTCGAACCAGCGGAACTGGAGCGACGAAAGCAAGAGCATGTCGGCGTATGAAACCCAGATGCGCTGTCCGGTTCGGTCAAGTTTGCTCCTGGATCGTTCGATACATCGCCTGCCCGACCAGGCGAACATGCGAACGGAGCTTGGGAGTTTGCGGTATCGGCAGCGTCCAGGGAGAGATCTGGATACTTGAAAAGCGCAATGTTGGTCGAGGTCAAGGTCACGACATCCTCGACGTGATAGGCTCGGGACTCGTCTCCAGAGGCATTGCTGTCGATGTCAACATCATGTCCGCCAACGCTGCCGGGAAGATGCCCCGATGATAAAGACAGAGATGAGGAATTGTCGAGACTCATCAACGATATGTCCTCATGATGCTCCCATGTGATGGCATCTCCGTTACCGATGAGCACCCTTCCCATCTGCGGATACTGGGCCATTGCAGCCATGACTGAGTCGAAAGCAAAAGCGTTAGCTACGCCGTGTGAGGAACCTAGACTCGGCCCCAAGAGCAAGCGATGAGTGCAAGAGCAAGAGAAAGCGCTGGAAACGCCCTCGAACATAGAGTAGGGATCAGCAACGGTTTTCCCTTGGGCGGTGTTGGTCCGCTTTTAACTCCAGGTCAGAACGTTTGGCCCACGTGTGGAAGCCGAGTGTTGCAGGGCAGGAAGAACTGTGAGATCAATTGTAAAATCGACGGGGACACGAAGCAAGAGGATGTGTTTGTGTGACTTCTGTGAGATGCAATGGACCGCATCGGCGCAGATCATGCTGGGAGGGAAAACCGTTGGGGCACGACCAGGTCGTCCAACCAGAGAAGGCGCATTGGTTATTGCCTCCCACCCCCTCGAGGATCATAAGGTCACGCTCCATGCCCCTGTTTCAAGAAGAATCACTTTTCAGCCCTCATTTGTAGATAGAAATGGTCTTCTATTCTCTTTTGTGAGCATCAGACAGTCGTTATATTCAGAAGTGCAAGTTTACAGAATCATTTTGTGCGCAGCCCCTCAAACCTGCTCAAGAACCCGACCTCCCACTCCCGAAATCTTCTCGCAGAAGCCGGCAAAATTTCGTTGCTCCGTCTTAAGGCAAGAGCAACGTCTGCGAAGATGTTGGGAGGCAGGTACAGCTCCTCCAGGGAGATGGACTGCCCCTTTCCCTGCGCGGGATTGAGGAGACTGTCGATGTTGGACACCTGCTGCATGAAGACCTTCATCGCGCGCTGTGCGGTGATACAGTGATCCGCGCTCGAACTCGAGTACCGGAGGTCAGGGTTGAAGACCCAGAGCTGGAGGAAATTAGCAATTCAATATCAGTTTGGCATAACCGCTACAAAGCCAAGTAGAGCAGATGACGTGAGACCACGGAGAGATTGACATACCAGTAGTCCATCCTTCTCTCCACAGTGAAGAACAAATCTCCTCACGCCTTCCCGCTCGATCATCTCGAGCAGCTGCGCGCCTACGATTGTTTCTGTTTCTTGTGTTTCCCATGCAGATTCATCGTTCCCTTCTTCGGGCAGGGGCGCGTTTCCATGTCTAACAGATAAATTTGCTTTGAAGAGCCTCCACCCACGTGCCGTCAAGTCTTCCGTGCCTACGAGAGTGCCGCACTCTTCACATTCTAGGCTTACACCCCTGACAGTCGAAGAGGATTCCGTCGGGCCTTTCGGTTGGGACTGCTAACAAGATGAACGTCAGCGAGTCATTGATATTATGAACGTCACGTCTGTGAAAAACACAACATTTTGAAAGATAACAAATAGGATTAACGCCAGAAATATGGCAGTCAATTGCTTTTATTCAAGGGCATCATGCTGCACTGAGATATCTACACTCTTCAGTTCCTTCAACGCAACTAGCCCTAGCACGTTCAGGGCGAAGGGACGATTCCACCTGGCTGCACATTTATGTACCTCGTCTTAATCCCGTGGAACCCACCCCTCTGGGAAGCCGGAGGAACGCATCCATATGGACGAGGCTGATAACTCCATCCCGTGGAGAGCAAGACAGAACCACAAAGCCAGAACAAGGCCGCGGCCAGGACACCAGTACGGGAAGACCATCTCCGAGAAGAGGTTATCCGCGTTCTGGGTCTCTATCGACCATCACCTTATTCTGACTCCGTGGCACTGCCTTGCATCCACAGGGATAAAAGCGACTCTGTTTATCTCGATATTGGGCAACCGTATCAAGGCCAGATCGTGGAGGGGCGAAAAGGCCTCCTTCTTCTTGCCCGAAGTACGCCAAAGGTGTACCGCGTAGAATCGAACGCAAAGAATTCATTCCAGTAACTAGATGACAGGTTCATCAAGGCAGCAACGTGCTGCATTGAGAGGAGTGCTCTGAAAAGCAAAGACATCACAGGGTATCGCAGCCGCAGACGGAGACGTGGAAATGTAATATTTCTTACCTTCTTTAATCCTTTGCAATCCGCCTCCATGACGAGGAACGATGGGACATCCACGAGCACCGTCCCAGGTGTCGCCACCACCTGATTCGCTGCTCCGTAGCCCTTGACCACGGAGTTCTGATCCAACCCTTTCTCATCTCCGTGGTCGTGATCTGGGTTGTGCGGCTTATGGCAGTGCCAAAAGTCCATCATCTCGGCCCAGTTTCCACTGGGAAGATCTTTCCAGACCCATCCTCGCGACGGGGAGGAACCAGTCACATCCGAGCGCGGAGGCCCAGACGGATCCAGGATAACAAGACCACAAGCTCGACACCGTACGCCAGTAGAGGGAGTCATGTCTGTTGCAGTCCACGGGATGAAGCCATCTGCAAATTCCTCCTTTGCCATGTGAGGCTGCTCATCCTTGTCCACTTGCATTCGGAACGAATACTCCTTCCTCCCCCTCTCTCCGCCGTTGCGGTCCTCAGTACTTTCCGATGGCACACGATGCCCTGCAAACTTCAGACTGCTCCGCGATGCCTCGCTGACGCGTACTGGGAGCTTTATCGTCTCTGCCATCTCATGGTCTGGGCCGGTGAGGGATACTGTGACCGCGCGACGGGACTCGGAGAGGGAGATCTGCGGATGGAGGCCATTCCCATCCTTGTCCGAACCGGAACATGCAGGAAGTGACACGTATAACGTGAGCTGACGGATGTTGGGAAGGAGTTCAGCGCGCAGGTGGATTGACGCGTCCGCGTCGCGGTCTGCCGACTCCAAGGCAGACATCTTGTGGCGAAGATTGAGTTATTGCTGTGAGTGTGATGTTAAAATAGAAATAAAGATCTACTCGCGTTATCCACCCATGAGTAAGTCTGCCACATTCTGTGCATTGCAGCCCTGGAGGCGTGAGAGGTGAGCATTGTCCTTGTGTTGAGCTGCGCGTCGCCGAGGTGTCTGAATTCCGAAAAGCTAATCCCAAATAAATCCCCGGAGAGGTGGTGGCAAACAGTGCAAACATTGATCCCACAAATCATGCGATAATCACAAACGGAGGAAATGTGATTAAGTTACATAATGCATATAACGTAATCCACAACCGAGCGAGCCACCCAACCGAGCGAGCCACCTCAGAACCCCTAAACCTTGCATCCATTGGATCATCATCAAACCCAATTTTCCATCCAATATGACATCAAAACAACCAGATT
>Ga0207748_1000356_pt1 | contig 35172 bp, 41 predicted proteins | sample HigsolmetaGSP13D_FD_184841 | JGI IMG/M metagenome (GOLD analysis project Ga0207748, IMG submission 184841) | High solid enriched microbial communities from the Joint BioEnergy Institute, USA - SP1-3-D (SPAdes) | ecosystem: Engineered > Bioreactor > SSF (Solid state fermentation) > Aerobic >...
CCCCCCCCCTTCAAAAGAACGCCTGCCCACAGGCGTGTAGGGCCAATTACACTGGTTTATTATCATCTGGATGATCATCTGGTTCTTCTCCATCATCCCAGCATCTTAGCCACTCCTCTAGGCGTCGCGGCGGGCCCGGCAGGTCTGGAATATCAATTGTGGAAGCTGCGCAGTTGGTGGGGGGATCCTTTGAAGTTCTCTGCTGGATACCAAGCCAGATCATTGTCATAGCCCATCCACTTGACCCTGTACTGAAGCTTTCCCCAGCAAAGGCGCGCTGCTAGGATCTCCTCCACTTCCCATTCCTGCTCCCCATTGACCTCAATGGGGGGAGGGGGGTCCTCAATCTGGCCTGGAAGGGGGTTTGTAGCAGCCTTCTGCAACTTGTCTGAGGAGAATACTGGGTGTACATGGATGGAATCAGGGAGGTTGAGCCAGTAAGCATTGCCAACCTTCTCAATGATACAGTATGGCCCTGCCATTTGGAAATCAAGCTTCCAGCTTGGTTGGTCTGTCCTCCAGTTCTTCATTGATACCCACACTGAATCTCCCACTTCAAAGTCTGCTGTTCTCCTATGTCAGTCTTCCTGTCACTGTTGGGAGTCCTGGGCCTTTTCAATCAGTCTCCTGGCAAAGTTCCAAGTGGCTTCCAGTCCCTTGACCCATCTATGTGCGTCTGTTCGGTTTAGCCATTCCATAGCAGATTGATCTGCCGGCTGGGGGTGCCGCCAGTCAAAGGAGGTCCGGGGGATGACACCACGATCCAATAAGAAGGGGGAAACCCCTGTTGAATCATGGGGTAGAACTGCCGCTGCAAAATCCAAAATTGGGAGCCATTCAGACCAGTCATCTTGATAGTGGTTGACAAAGGGGCGGAGGCGCTGTGGAATATGCTGATTGATAATTTCAGTCTGCCCATCAGTCTGTGGGTGGTCAGCGGATGACAGTTTCAATTTGATGCCTAGGATACGGCAGAACTCATCCCAAAAGTCAGATATAAATTGGGGTCCTCAGTCTGAGACAATTGTATCTGGGGGACCAGTCCATCAGTAGATGTGCAGGATGAATAGTCGCGCCATATCCCTTGCTGTAGCAGTCTTGTGGCAGGGTATGGAGATGGGTCTCTTGCCTAGGCGATCTACCACCACAAAGGCAGTGTCATAGCTGTGTTTGTCCTTGGGGAAACTTCAGAAGTCCATTGATATATGTCTCCAGGGCTGCTCAGGGATGGGCAGTGGTTGCGGTAGCCTTGGGGGTCTTGTCTCAGGGGTTCTGGCTCTGTCGGCAGGTGTGGCAATTGGCCACATATCAGTCAACATCTCTAGTCATGTTAGGCCAATAGTATCTTTCAGCAACCAATCTCCGCATCTTATTCTGTCCGGGGTGAGCTGTGAAGGGTTGGCGGTGCATCTCATCCAGCAGTTGGACCTGTAGGTCGCTGTCCTCTGGGACTACCAACTGGTTCAGGCTGTATAGCAAGAGGCCTTCCTTCAGGAGCCATGAGGCCTGACCTTCCATAGCTGTCGCACGCCAATTCTCCAAGGACTTGTGAGTCCGGTTAGCCTGCAATAGGTGATCTGTCAGGTGCAAGTTCCCATCAATTGGGGCCAGTTCAGCCCTAGAGAGTCCTATCTCCTTGACAATTTGGGGGTCTAGCCACTCTGTCTTCAGAAGCTGCTGTGTCTGGTGTTCTTTCTTCAGGCTGTTCTGGGCTTCTACCAATGCTGGCTGTTGGGACAGGGTGTCTGCTAAGGGGTTCTGCTTGCCCGGGCAGTATTGGATGAGGAAGTAGAATCTTGTCAAATATTCAGCCCACTTAGCCTGTCTGGAGGTCAGGATCTTAGTCTTCATGAAGTACTCTAGGGCCCGGTGGTCCATCAGGATGTCAAATGGCCAACGTTTTCTAATATTGTTCTCACCATCGTGGCAGCACAATTCTTGTCTAGCTACCGCTGTTCGCGTTCGTGGATATAGCTCTTCAGCAATAAGAGGCCGGACTAGAAGCATCCAGCAAGTGCTCCTCAGGAAGCCTAACGCTGACCAAGATTAAGCTTTAGCCTACACGGAAGCTTGACTTTTGGATCGATTCGGAGCAGCGTCCAGTGATTGCGTTAAACATGACAGTTAGCCCACCTGGGTGATGCATCTCCGTGGGAATATATATGCAGGTCACCTACGGCGCAGCCCGGCGTCGTATCACTCAATGGATTCCTACCTAGATACTTTATACACGCCTAGCAATTTCATTCTTTACTGCAGGCAAGTCATCACACCGTGCATATAGCGACGGTATACAGTAGATTTTTCCAAAGTATTACCGTACTCCTGTTTCACCCTTGCTTGAACCTTAGCCAAATATGCATTAACGCAGGATATTGGAAGTCGCCTTGCATTATCCGCAAGGTGACCTTGCAGGGGCGGAGCGAGCTGCAAAGGCTATTAGGTGTCAATGGTCATGGCTGATTTGGGCAAAGGACTAGTAGTATGTATTCTTTCAAGTATGCTAGCTAGACAAACTGTGAATGAAAAGTGGAGAGACCTGTGCTCAATTACAACTACACGCTAGGGAAGAGCTAAACCCTGCCCATTATGAGAGTCGTAGCAGGAGCGCTCCTCCAGCTCTTGATTTTTGAAACGACCGAAACTTTTCCCCTCTAGCAGCCTACTTTATATCAATGAACCTGTCCAATTCCCCACAGTGAGAGAGTGTGCTGTCCTCTGGCGGCTTCCAGGATGTCCCCACCAACACGGTATGATTCCCATACGTCCTGAATCATCGTACGACCGCTTCGTCAGCAATGAGCTGGATGTGGATGATTCGTTGCTGTCTCGAGCCCAGTTTGCTGCCAAAACTGGCTATCAGAGAATAGCGGCGATCGCACGCGGGTGAGGCTGCAGCCATGCGCCCGTGAACATAGCAGCCTCACCAGCCTCGTGCATGCATCAAATTCCAGTCGATCGTGGTCCAATCAAACTGGTTCATGTCGACGTCCATCGTAGCCGGTCCGGGTATGTCAGGGTAGCCCCCGGGCCCAGGACCGGTGGAGCCCTGTCCTCCCGTGCCGTACGACAGGCCATGGCCACCAAATTCCATGGGCATGGGCATTGGAATTTCGTCCATGTTGATACCCGCAGCACCGCTGGGCTGCTCTATATTACTGTTTGGTGAAAAATTTGACGTCATCTGCATTACTTTATTTCTAACGTCCGACACAATCCGTGGTAGCTCCACCGGCTTGTCTTGTTGTCTGAATAATGCTTCACGCTCCTCCCAGGCCTGAAGGACAATTCGAGCGAAGACAATGAAAAAAGGCCTATCTGCTTGTTTCGTATTCATCATGCGAGCCTCGTAGTTGTCGCTCATGACCTCCCAAGCCTTTTCAGCGTAGTCCTCAGTAGGCCGCTTTTTCAGATCTTGAAGAATGTGAATGTACGCGGGAAATGGGAAGTGCAAGTGAACCAGCCAAAGGTATCCTTTGGTGAGAGGTGAAGTCATGAGCTTCGTATCGCACATGAGCATCCTCAGCGCATGGGAAATGGCAGCGTTGCGCTGCGGATCCGTCTGCTGCACGGATAACTTGGAGTGTCTCGAATAGTGTTCCAGGAGACGGATTTTCGCCAGGTACCCTCGCGTCGTCCAGATTGTCATAAAGTGAAGCGGGTTCTCTGTATTGCAGAATTGGAGATATTTGTCCTCCATAGTCTTTTCTAGGGCGATCAGCTCGTCGCCTTCTCGAACGGGGCCGTGCCGAGTCTCGTTCGCAATCGCCTTCAACGACGGATTGGAAAAGTCGAGGTGGAAGGCGCTGTGGCGGACGAACTCGCCCAGCTCGCTGCGCACGACGACGAAAAGCGCCTCGGTGGGTTTCTCGTGAATTGCGGGCGGAGTCTTCATCTCTGGCTGGATCTCAAAATCATTCACGTTGAGAGGCGTCCTGCAGTCCCAGGTGGGATCTAACATGGTGGTCTTGTGATCGTATATCTCGCAAATGCGATTGTCGAAAACAATCAGCGACCACCACAGCCTTCGGCGCAACTCACCCTCGAGCGCGGTGCATCTGGCATTGGTCGACTCGTTGTGGATCCCCATGCGTTGTGCGATGCGGATGGCCACGCCCAGCATTGAGGATAGAGACCGGGGGTCTGTATCGTGACTGACCGAGACCTAGAAGCGTCAACGGACTAGATGCCCGATGGCAGCCTGATGGGCTTACCAGGTAGAGATACAATGCTGTCAAGCAGTCGCGGTCCGCGGACCGTAGAACCCCACAGTTTAGTAGCGCTTGCTGACATCCGAACCGATAGCTTTTCAGAAGATCTTCTCTTGGCGACCCCAACACGGTACGGCATTCGTCTTTGGTGAGACTTAGAACGGAGACGCAATAGATACTGAACATCAGCGCTTCCAATGTGGGACTGATGGTTGCCATATCGCCGGCGGCGTCGATGATGCGTGCCTGCAGGGTGGGGGTGTGGGTGACTTTGAGCAGCGGGTTGACGTTGTCCAGGTAAATCTGCCAGAGCCTGAAGATTTGGACCTGGTTCGGGTGCAAGGTCGAGAGATCGACGTCTGTCTTGGGTGAGCCAAACAGCAGGTGGTCGTTGCTTTCGCTTCGGTACACCTGGTCCCACGCCTTCTTGATCACCGCCGGACGCACATCATCGTTATCGTGCAGAAAACCGCTATCGTTCTCATCGTCGTCATCATCGTCCTCGACATCCACGGTCTTTCCCTCAATTGTCAGTGGGAGCCTGAACTCACTCGCACACTTGACCGTACCTTTTGACTCATGGCGCGCCAGAGATTCCTAGGAGAGAGTATTAGTCGTCTCGCGGTCTGTGTTCACCAGTGTCGAACAAAACTCATGACGGTTCAGGAGAAAGCTTGACCACAGATGTTAACCCATTGACTATCTGGTACAGCCAATGACCAGTTCATATAGATAAGGAGCCGCATAAGAATAATATGGGTCATTTTTCATTAGAAATCCCTATGTTGTAGGTGAATTTGTAGCTCGCTTGAAGGTGGTAAACCGTCATGAGTTTTGTCAGGCGCTGGTGGTTCGAGAAAGCGCAACTTACACTGTTTTCGACTTCACCGCCGTCTTCTCCCTTGACCGGCCCTCTGTCCCTGAAACCGGTCCTTCTGCATGCGCATCGTCGAGAGTGCCGTCCTCGCTGGGAGAGGCGTGCTCTGCGGCCGGGGTGTGCAGAGGCTCGAACTTGATGTTGTTCTGGCGAAGCAGGCCCTCGTAGTGGCGAAGGCGCTCCAACAGCTCTCGCTCGGGAAACCTGCGGCGCCGTTGGCGGGCGAGCGTAGCTGCCACGCACTGGGCGCCGGCCCGGACGCAGTTGGCGCAGGGGGATTTGCGATCGCACTTGATTTTGCGCTTCTGACACAGCACACAGGCCAGCACGCGCTGCGGCTTCGCAGTGGCTGACTGGTCTGGGGTGGGAACCGCCGTCAACATGGCAGGAGTGATAAACCCGTTGTCTTCAGGAGAGATGGAGATGGAGAGGGAGAGGTGCAGGACGCAGCTCTCGGGCAGTTGGGGGGCCGTCTCGGGCTTTTGAAGCTCCCCAGCAGGGGGACCCCCTGCCACGCTCGGACTCTTCTACGTCCCGAACACAGACCTTTCTTCAGGACATACTATGAGCCCAGCCAGATCGGACTTTAGTAACGCCCGACCAGCAGTTCTTTATTCTGGACGCAGTATAACCTCGTGCTTTCCTAGAGCCCGACAAAACAATTTCAATATCATGGCACACGTTCTTCCTTTGCTCTTAAAAGTCAGACCTGTTCCTTTCACCTCGCTGGTTCTTCAGACAGACATCGTTCCGTTCTCATTGTCCACCACAAGCTGTCCATATTCATCAACACATCAACACATCAACAGTTCCCTCCCGCTTCGAGTCCACTTGCGGCCAATCGATCCAAGGGGGAGCAACAGGTTTCACGGTCACCATGGTGTCTTCACGCCCGACGACTCCCAAAGGCGCCAAATCGGCTGCGGGAGATTCATCCGACGTGGCTACGACACACGCCGGCGAGACCTCTCCCGATGTTGCAAGCAAACCTGATGCAAGCAAACCCGACGACCCCCAGCAGAAGCCGTCGACACTGAGGACGGTCCTCCTGCTGATCTCGGTCTTTGGAACCATGTTCCTGGTCGCTCTGGACAGAACCATCATCTCCACGGTATGAGGACACTCCATGGAACAGAGCTCGCATTCTTGTGGTCGCGCGGCGAGTCAATGTGCTGACTGATTCTGGCTAGGCTATCCCGCAAATCACGGATGAATTCAGCTCCCTCGCCGACGTCGGCTGGTACGGAAGCGCATATTTGTTGACATGTTGCGCCTTCCAGCTGTTGTTTGGGAAACTCTACACGTACTACTCGGTGAGAGGCGTCATGCTTACAAGTACCCTACTATTCGAGGCTGCCTCTGCCATCTGTGGCGCGGCTCCGAACTCAGTAGCCTTCATCGTGGGAAGAGCAATCGCCGGGGTTGGCGCCGCTGGCATCTTTGGGGGAACGGTAAGTGTACCCCGATTCCCTCCCTGATCAGCCTCCAATGCTGACGGCGGTCCCTAGATTGTATGCATTGTCCACGCAGTTCCTCTGCACAAGCGTCCCCAAATCCAAGGCCTCTTCGGCGCCCTCTTTGGCCTGGCTTCGGTCGTGGGCCCCTTAATTGGTGGTGCCTTTACCTCCAATGTAACGTGGAGGTGGTGCTTTTACATCAACCTGCCCCTCGGGGGCGTGGCGATGGTCGTCATGGCCTTCTGTCTCCAGGTCCCCGACCGAGATACAACCAAGCTCCCCTGGATGAAGAAGCTGTCGCAACTGGATGCCCCGGGCACGACATTCCTGGTCCCGGGTGTGGTCTGTCTTCTGTTGGCACTCCAGTGGGGTGGCCAGACGTATGCGGTGAGTCCCCCGCAGCGTCATTTTGACTTTCCGGTGCCCTGACAGTCTCCAGTGGAGCAATGGGCGGATCATCGCATTGTTGACTCTGATGAGTGTATTGCTTGTTGGTTTCGTTGCGGTCCAGATATGGCTTCCGACGACAGCCACGCTCCCTCCGCGCATTTTCAAGCAGCGGAGCGTCGTTGCTGCCTTCTGGCAAAGTCTCTGCATCAGCTCTGGGAATTATATATTTGGTAAGAAGACCACATAGTCAGCCATGATTGATCACCGGATGACTGACCTTGGTTATCACAGTGTACTTCCTCCCGATCTGGTTTCAATCCATCACAGGTGTCTCTGCCGCGCAATCAGGCATCCGGCTCCTGCCTCTGATGCTATCCATGGTCGCAGGGTCAATGGGCGGTGGAATCATCACTCCGAAGATCGGATACTACACGCCGTTCTCGATCGTAGGATCCTGCATCATGTCCGTCGGGGCCGGGCTCCTCACGACTTTCCAGGTCGACACCGGCGAAGGGAAGTGGATCGGTTATCAAATCCTGTACGGAATCGGCTTGGGCCTGTGTTTCCAAACCCCAAACCTCGCTGCCCAGACCGTTCTGCCGAAGAAGGATGTGCCCATCGGGTTGGCGCTGATGTTGTTTGGTCAGCTGCTCGGTGCAGCGGTGTTTGTCTCGGTTGGGGAGAACGTACTAGGCAATCAGCTAGTGCAAAGGCTTTCCGGGGTCCCTGGGTTTGACCCGAGTCTGATCACGTCGGGGGGCGCCACGTCACTACTGAGCGCGCTACCTGCGAGTGAACATGACACGGTCCTCACAGCCTACAATGAGGCGCTGCGGAAGGTGTTCCAGGTCGGATTGATCATATCGTCTCTGGCCGTCCTCGGTGCAGTTGCGTTGGAGTGGAAGAGCATCCTGAAGAACAAGCCGAAGGCAAATGTTGGTGCTGAGACCGGCGGAGCGGCTGAAGAGAAGAATCCGCTCCGTCACTGGGAGTCTGGTGTCTCCAACGCAGAGGAAGCAAATCTTCGGTCTTTGGCAAGGTGAGCCAACCCGGACAGATGCAATTGCCTGGCGGAGAGCGATTGTATCCTCATCCTCCTGTGAGCACTCTTGCCTCTTCGCATGGGGTGCGACGGCATCGGTTGCGGGATGCTTTCGGGACGGGCCGGGCCGTGTTGGGGCGCCCTCCATCACATCACAGAACGCAATTACCGCATTGATTGCTGCAATCCGACGCTGATATTCAGCTTCGATGGTGGCGCCTGGCAGAGTCAGGACAGTGTCAATCAGCATCATGTGCTGCAGTGTCATATATCCCGATCACTGCAAGGCCCCGATCACCTCCTCATCTACCACTTTCCCAGAGAGCTGTCGTTCGCTGTCGATCACTGGTTGTTCATTCTTATATCGTTCCAGGTTCTCCCGCACAAGGCAATTGTGTTGCTGTTGCCTCTCATTTCGCAGCTCACAGAGGGCTTGTTGATACTTCCGAACCGCGCGTTTGTACTTTTTCTTACCATAACACGCATCCCAAGCCTGCTTACATTTCTCGACCAGTTCCTGCAGGGCACACACACTAGGGAGCTCGTTGATAGAACGCGATTGTTCTGTCATTAACTTATAGGGGCGCCGGGGATCGATCGACCGGCTCATGGAACATGCAAAATGCATCAACCGTTTCTCTTGTGGCAGCCCCCAGACAATTGCCTGGGCATCAACGTGGATGCCCACACTATAGTGGCGAACGAAGGTGTTGATGCTGGCATGCTGCAACATCACGTTCTGGAGCTCGTCTGTTACGTCTGCTGTCCGACCAGATATCCCCGTCAGCAACACTTGCTAAGATGGAGAGAAACAGGCCAGGGGGGAAGCTTACAGCTGTCATTGAATGCCTTCGCTGCTCCGTATCGAAGGCCGTACGGCTTTGTGACCTGTTCAAAGCCCGTGATTTCACCTCCCTGTTTCATCCGGTATCGGACGGTGGCCGACGACAGTTGCTGATCAAGAGCAATCCGAACCCCATCTGCTTCCCGAATCGCCTGGCAAAACACGAATTGATCTAATATCTCATCCTTCAACTTCAATTCCTGTTGGTTAAGCCTATTTAAAATGCCGAGGCTGTACAAGTTCTCTGGGCAGTTCACGACTGGGCCATCCAGAGATATATTCTTGAAGGCCCCGATCCGGAATAACATGCCCAGGAGGAAGACATGGGGGCTGAGGACCAAGGTCGGGTCATAGATGATCTTGGGAATCGGGAAAGTATTCCTGTTCAATACAATCAGCCCAGGGTCCGCACGGGAGACCTCCCCTTCTTTTCTCAATACTGCTCAGAAGAGCAAGATAGTGAACCAATAGACACTTAGCCGACTAGTAGGGGACAGCAAGGAGATCATTGCAAAAGGCTTATAAACAACCAAAAAAAGAAGAGGATGAGGAGAGGAGGGTAACTCACGGCTCCTTCTTGCCCAGAAATGTCTTAGTAAACTCAGGTGTCAGGTAAATGAACAGTCAAGGACGCCCTCCATCCGGATCACAGATCAGGTTCAGCTGGAGGTGCCAATAGCGAAGGTCTAACAGCGCCTGCGGACGGCTACCAGTGATGGCGGCCAGCTGGCAAAAGAGCAGCAGCTCGATCCGCAGCCAGCCACAGGTAAATGTCATCTTAGTTGTCGCAAGAAGAACCCGGGCAAACTCTGCCACATCTTCAATGTACATGGTCACTTTCGGTCGGCGCTCAAGGAGGAGTTTCTTTTCTGCTGCAACAATCGCGAGAACCTACTGATCATTAGCCAGCGCCTAGTGTCCCAGGAGACAGAAACTGTTGCTCACATCCTCCACCTGTATGATAGTCATCTTGTCAAGCCCGTGCCCGACTTCGCGCTTGTAGACCAGATGCCAACACTTCCAGAAGGTCTCCAATGAGCTCTTATACTTGATTCCAGGAGTCCTGCGTCCATTCTTGCCCCGTCATTGGTCGCAACGCCAGCTGAAAAAGCCTTTAAGGTATCGGACGGTCTCCTCGGGCTCAGAGAGCAAGTGGAAGCACTCTACTGGATTATGACTCTGGAATCAACAGAATCTGGCGGGACGCAAGGCAGACTATGTTAGCTTCAATGGAGCATGACATTGTGGTTGTGCTTCTCACCGGTCCCAATAGTCCCTTGTCTCCTCCAGCTTCTTCTGAGTCTTGGGACTGTACCGTTGCTGTCAGAGCTGAGAGACATCCAGACGGTCTGCTTCCGCGAGATAGTACTCCGGGGGATGCTGCTCTTCATCGTTGAAGAGGGTGTCATCATCTGAATCATCGTCTGAATCGTCCTCCGAATCGCCATCCGAATCGTCACTGTCTGGCTCCGCATCACTCTCGGAGGTATCTTCGGAAGGGTCGTTCGAGAAGATGTCTGGGAGGTCAGCGCTGGCATCACACTCGTCATCGGAGAGAGTGACATGCTCATCGGACTCAAAGCGACGAGGCATAATCGTCATGAAGCCTTTCAATGCCAGGGTGCTGAAGGGGAGGGACAAAGAGTGAATGCACCACGAGAGCAAGCGAGACAAGAAACAAGAGTCTCAAAGTCAAGGCAAATTCTGTCCAACTAGTCATATGGAAGGCTGTATGGATAAGTGACAAGAAGTGTGTGTCCAGCGATCAGGGACTGGAGGAAGTCCTTCATTCCTCCAGAACTGGGACAAGCACTCTTAAATAGGGGGAGGTGTAGTGCTCAAAAGAGGCACACAGGATTGCAGCAAATGATTGTGCTGCAGAGGGGAGCCAGAACTGGCTCCCCTCTCCCCAGAAAACGTGGTCATCGCTGGGGCAGCGCTGTGGCAGGCAATGGCAGGGTGAGTGTGAGGTGAGTAGATGAAATGGATGAACGGGTCCCGAGGGAGCAGCCGTGCGCGAGCAAGCGCGGGCTGGGCCAGGCACTAAGGGGCAGCCAATGGGTCACGTGATGGGTGAGGGTGCGTGGCAGGAAGAGGGGATGGGCGTGGTGGGAACGGGCGGTTAGAGTGACGCGAAAAATGGCGTCGAATGTCGCCGTTTCCGGCAGCTGGCTAACCGTCTCATTGATTTAAGTAGCAAACAAGCCTCGGCTTCCGAACAGCACTGCTTACGGTGCTCTCCATATGTCTCCTTCATGACTTGGGCTACTCTTTACCCTGAATCAATCAACAATCTTATCGCCACATCTCAAGCCAGACTGCTCAGTCAACCGAAACTCCATTAAAACCTTGGCCCCAACTCTCGTCTTCCCAACGACACAAAACGACCAACCATGGACTCGATACCCGACCCCAAAACACTCCTCCAATGCCAAAACCTCCTCCACGACTGGGCGGAAAGCATGGACACAAAATCCTGGACCCGTCTCCAATCAATCCTCGCACCCACCATCTCCATAGACTACACAGCCGTCGGCCGAGAGAAAGACTCCGCCGTCCCATCTACATCCTTCCTCCGCCGTATATCAAGTCCCACACAGCTGGGTAACACCGACATCCAAACGCAGCATTTTGTCGGCGCCTGTAAGTGGACGTCGGTGTCTGAGAAGCGGGTGAGGGTTGTTTTTCAGGTGAGGGCGGCGCATCGGAGGGTTAAGCAAGGGAGGCATGGGGAGGATGTGGTTGTGGTGGCGAATGCTCATGGGGTTGATACGATGGAGTTTGAGGAGGTGGATGGAGTTTGGAAGATAGTTGGGATAAAGGTTGAGGCGAGGTGGGTGGAGGGGGATTTTGAAGGGATATTTAGGAGCAAGCTTTGATTTTTTTTTTTTTGGTTCTAGAACGGAAACAGAAATCGACACAGATTCATAGGTAATATTGCGGACGACTCGACTCCTTCCGACAACGGCAGACTCAACGGGTGGTTCCCGCAGAAGAACATTCAGGGTGGATCGGTGCCGGCAAGTTTGCTGGAATTGGATCGAGCTTGACATTCAAGCTATCGTCGGCCCGCAGAGCGAAGAAATCGGGTTCCCCGCTGCCAGGGCGCCTACTTGAAAACTAAACCATAATGGTTACGCCCTCCCGCCGAGTAATGTGTATGTCGAACGTATTGTAACGTAGTCAATCACCAAGTGGATCACCCCACCGAATGGATCAGCCACCCACCACGCGACGCGTTCAACAGCTTCAACCATCAAGATGCCACCAAAACAAGCAGATTCTAATGCTCATAAAGAAGGCAGAATTGTTCTAGCCATCAATGCCATTCAAAAAGGTCAAATATCAAGCATACAAGCAGCTGCGCGGGATTTGATGTGAATTACTGTCAAAGAATGAAGAAACCCTGGAAGGCGGGGCTGGCATGAAACCCAATGGAAGGATGAGCGAGGCCGGAAGGTTATACAAACAGCAAGAAAGAGATCAAGTCACGTGAAGATAAAGGCACGCTCGGAGGACGGACATGAAGAGCCAAGGGAAGTGTCCTAGGAACGTCCAGGACGGATGTGGGACGATGGATAGGACGACAGGAAGTGTCCCTTGGAGCGTCTTGAGAGCGACAGGAAGGAATATATAAGGGAGCTTGACTACCAGCCTGTATTTACTCGACCGCGTCTTCTTCTCATACAGATCTTAGGATCTAGGTATTCAATTGGTTTACTTGTCTTTAGTTCCTTGACTCCTGTCAAATATCTCACTTTAAGAATAACAGTTCAACTGTTGGACAGTTGATACCTTTTGACACATCCCGGCACCACTCGAGTGCTTTTCATTTTCATCTCGTTGTTACGAGGCAGCGCCGGAGTCATGGAATTACTTTACTCCGAAGGAATGGCTACCACGTGACTGGCTCATGGCGATCAAACCCTTGGCATACTGATCCAACTGATCCGGGGATCAGAGGATCAGTTCAGAACTCCCACTGACCCACTGATCCAGGGCAGACAGGCATGTATATAGTGACACTCCTTTCAGACAGATTTCGACCCCCGTGGTCGATTCACACAGCAACCTGTCATATAGGCGTGCTAGTAACACAGGCTTGTTCTATTATTATATTGCTCACCCCCTTGTTTTCTGTTCTCAAGATAAACCAACGACCCCCTTCAGTCTAGTCATCTAGGCCTGTCGTTATTACACTCTTATATTTCACATTCGTTCGTTACATAGGTTAGGCGGTAAATACATCGTGATGTATATATATATATATATATGATATATCATAGAAATAGGTATCCCTTGTAAGATCATCCAGATCATCCAGATCATCCAGATCATCCAGATCATCCAGTCATATATACCTATCTCTATCCCCCTCTCATCATATCACCGCCCAGGCCTCAAAACCATACAAGCCAGCAAAACACTAGGTTACAACGTATAAATAAAATCCGGCCTCTTATCGCCCAGCATCTCGATCTGGCGGCGATCGAGACCCTCGATCCAGGCGTCGCGCTCGCCGCGCAGGCGCTTGCGGTTCTCGCGCCGCAGCAGGAGGTACTGGACGAGGGAGCCGCCGAACTCGAAGAGCACGAGGTAGGCGAGGACGGTGCCGTGGCCCGGGAAGAAGCGGGGGGCGTCGGCGCCGCGGTAGATGTTGGAGGAGACGACGCCGTTGAGGTTGCCCCAGCCGATGACGATGCCGAGGGTGACGCCGCGTTTGTAGACTCCTGCGGCCGCGGGTTAGCGAGACATGTAGACATGAGCATGAGGAGAAAGAAGGGAGGACGCTCACCCTCCGTGTTGTTGCCCGCCCAGACGATGGTGTTGGCGATGGCGGGGTAGATGCCCATCGCGCCCAGGAAAGTGCCCGCGTAGCGCGCGCCCGGGCTGTTCGCGCCGAGCAGCATGGAGAAGCCGACCATGCCGAAGATGGAGACGAAGATGTTGCACAGGCCGCGCTGGCGCGTGCGGTCCGCGATGTAGCCGATCGTGATGGTCACGATGGCCGCAGCGGCGTACGGTGGGACGCTCAGCAGCTGTGCTTTGATGGAGGCGTAGCCTGACTTGTTAGAAGTGCAGTTTCAAAAACTTTCGACGACGCATCTTACCCTTTGATGGATGTCAGCCATGCTCGTCGGGAAAGCAATGACAAGGACTTACAAGTTCATTGATGATTGTCGGGACGAACAGCGAAAACGCATACAGCGCGCCGTCGCAGCCCATGTAGATGATGGCCGAGGTGTACGTCTTCCAGTCCTTGACGCTGGCCCAGAAGTACGACATCTTGAACTCCTCGTGCTCCGCGCTCGACTGCTTGTCCGCCGCCAGACGCCGCAGGACGCGCTTCTTGTCGGCCTCGGAGAGGAACTTGGAATCGTCGGGGAAGTCATGGACCATCCAGAAGGACGCGATACCGACGAGGATGGTGCCCAGACCCTCCAGGATGAAGATCCACGCCCAGCCGTGCTTCCCGCCGACTCCATCCATCTGCGCGATTGCGGCCGCGAGGAGACCGCCGAAGGAACCGGCCAGCGCCGCTGCGGAGAAGAAGATGGCCATGCGGATGCCGAACTCGCAGCGCCGGTACCAGCACGACAGGTAGTATCCCACGCCGGGGAAGAGGCCGGCTTCGCACAGGCCCAGGAACCATCGTGCCGCCAGCAGCCCGGAGTAGTTGTGGACGAAGCCCATAAAGGTCATGCAGAGGCCCTAGACGCGGTCAGATCCGGCGTATATAGATAGTATGGAAACCAGCTTACCCAGAGGATCATGATGATTGGGATGAACACGCTGGGCCGCAGCCGTTTAAGGAGGATGTTGGTCAGGGGCTCGAAGACGGAGTACGAGATGAAGAAGATGGTCAGGGTGTTGTTGTATTGCGTGTTGGTCATGTGGAGATCTTCTTGCAGGCCGTCGATCTTGGCATTTCCAATGTTGGCTGCGGCAAATTAGTATCTGTTTTGCTTTCTAAAGCAGTCATTGCCAGGTTGACGTGCTTCTATCCAAAAACGAGATCAAGTAGAGCAAACTGAGCCACGGGATGAGCCTGAGATCCAGCTTCCAGAGCAGCTCTCGATCCTGCCGTCCGTCAGCAGTGTTCAGGGGAGAGACTAAGGGGATGGCTTACGATCCTGGCCTTCTCTTCCTCGCTCAGCCCCGCGTCCGGATCGTCCGCCAGCTCGCCCTTCAAGACGGGGGGCTGGGCCACTTCGAGGTCCTTCTCCGAGTGGGAGACCCTGCGGAGGTCGTCTGCCTCCGTTGCTGGAGCCTGCTTTTCCATGGTGTCTCGCTTGGATGACTGAACACTCGGGTGGAACTGGCACGGGGAGCAGGAACACGAGCAGGACCAGAGGGGACGATCAGGGCGGGGAGCTGTTTAACAGCATTTATAATACCCCGTGGGCAGGACGGGCGGACCCCTGCGGCCCCCACACGGGTCATGGTCGAAGCACGGCATATCTCGATGCCGACCAGGTATCTGTCCGAGCAGGCCGGGCCAGCGGAACACACAGCACGCTGGAGAGCAGACGGTTGTGCGGTGGCGTCGGAGGCAGCGTGACGGTGCGCTTAGCGATGAAGACCAGCATGTGCGGCCCGCGTCGGTTGCCCGTGGGGGAGATGCGGGGTGCACGGAAGCGGTGATGATCAGCGTGGGGAGGCTGGACCGCGGTGGAGTTGCCGGCCGCTGCATCGTTTACATCCTTGCGGTGAGGACACCGTTGCCAAGCATCCGTCGCTGGGATCTCTCCGGAGCCTCTCTCGCGGGTCAATATAAATGTTCACATACTCTCACATGCTTTCACTGGATCCCTTATCCAGCTTTCATCATCCATGTCGCTGTATACTGCTGTTGGCCGATCATCCACCATGATCTTCATCTCCCATGTCTCCATGCTCAGTGAGCTCCATGCTCAGTCTGTTCCTTTGTCTCATCCCAGTCTTGAACTGGACTGTCCATCACCAGCGCTTCTGAACGAGCAGCAGCGGCCGCCCAGATCCTCCCTGAACAACACCACCCGACCACGTGAGCACCGCTCTGGGAGCCTTCCCTCGAGGAAGCCGCCGCCATGATCCGGGCTCTGGTCCATCTCGTCTTCCAGCTCTTCCCCTGCCTGCCCTGGATGAGCGTCTCCGACAGCTCCTCTGCCGCAGCTCTCCGCGGCCTCTCCTCCAAGCCGCCGTCTGTCCCCATGCTGATCGAGGACTGCGGCGTCGAGACGAGCGAGGAGCCCCCGGATCTCATCGTCTTCGAGGCTGAGATCGACAGCTGGCTCGAGGACATCAAGACCCCGGTTCTCGAGCCCGAGCGTCCTGTATGCTGTACCATCTGCCGTCTGGCTCCAAGAGCTATGCTGATGGATTCCAGGCCACGAGCTCCGTCCGCTTCGAGGCGCCGTCGTCGAAGGCTTCCACTGCCCCCAGTGTCACCACTCCAAGTGTGGCCGAGGCCTCAACCTCCCTCAGCTCCGCGACCACCCGCTCCACCAAGACGTCGGTGGAGATCCCCTGGGACGGGAAGATCCGCTGGGCTCTTGGGACGTCAAGTGTCTTCGACTCCCCGGACGAGGAACAGGGCGTGGCCAGCATCCGCTCCAACTTCATATCGCAGCGCAAGACCGCCTCGGAGCTGTGGGTTTTCCAGTACGGGCTTCGATACATCCCCGGCCCGGCGCAAGGCAACAGCTTCCGCACAGTCAAGATCGAAGACCTGCCCCTGAGCACCACGATGGACCAGGTCCTGGAGGCGATCCGCGGCGGCGACGTCTTCTCCGCGCAGCTGCTCAACACCGGCTTCCTGACGGGATACCACACCGCCATCGTGGTCTTCCTGTACCAGAACCAGGCGGTGGACTTTGCCGACCGTGCCCGCCGGTCGGGTTTCTTCATCCGCGGCAAGCGGGCCAAGGTCTCGGTGCTCAACACGCCGACGTATCCCATGTCCGCCGAGATGGAGCGTCTGATCTTCGAGGAGGGCTCCACCCGATGCGTCGCGCTCTACAACTTCGACAGGTCTCTCGTCGAGAATCTGTATGCCGTGCTGCGCGGCTCCGTCTGCTGGGACTATCTCGAGTGCATCGAGCACGGTTACGAGCAGAACGCCATCTGCATCCGCTTCCACTGCATCAAGATCGCGGCTGTGGCGTATGAGCTGCTGCGCGCGCATGCGGCGTTCCGCCGGTGCAAGGTCGAGTTTGTCAACGACCCCTGCGCGCGTCCGGCCGAGGCAGAGCCGCTCCTGGCGTAGGCAACCCATTCTGCCTACATCTCGATCCTTTCAACTGCTTTTCAATTTCCGTGCGCGTCACTTCCCTGGTCGTCCTCGTGGTATCCTGCAGGCCTAGCCAAGTTGTTTTCAGATCATCCCAGTGGTTGGTGCTGCGAACAGTCTAGAATGAGGGGAGAAGGTGCGCATCTGATTTCGTCTCCGCTTTTATCTGCATCTTTCGATCAGTCAATGTATCTAAGCCCTAGACGGAAAGTGAATGAGATATGTCTATCTTTTCCACGTGATGCTTCTAGAATAGGGACCATCCGCGGGGTACCGTGACACAACCAGATGGGGTTCACCATAGCGCCCGGCAGTGACATCACCGGTGGAAAAACCCCGCCCTGCCGATCCACCACGTTGCGATCTGCGGGGTTGGCGGGAGGTCCGCAGGGTGGATGTTTCAATGGATATTCAGCGGTACATGTACTGTCCATCCTTCTCCTTTTAAAGCTAGCAGCGCCAAGCGGTCCTCAGATGAGTAACACTGACAGGAGCGGAATTGGGATTATGCGCATGCAAAAAAAATCCATGGATAATACCTAGTACTTAACCCCGTGCACCGCACAGTATGTTGTGCATGCATCCATGCCCCGCTGCTATCATGATCCCTCGAGACCGGCATCTCGCAAGCTCCGCGCTGACCTGACACTCCACGCGACCCTTGCAGTGGACATGCCCTCCCTGTCATAACGGGTGTTATGGCATCGTTTATGCAGGATCCGTGTCGCTACGTGCCCACGGAGTGGACGGTGTGGCATGGTAGGCTTCCCCCTGGCTCGGGGTGTCTGATATCTCGACAGTCCGTTCCGACAGGTGAGGGAAGGGTGGCAGACATGGCGTTGGCTTGGGAAGTCGACTCAGTCCGACTCGACTTGATCCTCTCTTCCTCCGTCATCTCTTTACTTTACTTTCATCTTTCTTTGCTGGTACATGATACTTTTAGTATGGAGATTGGAGGGGGACTCTGAGAAGGGTTCTCTGCTTTGAGGATATATATCAGAAACATTCCTGACCTCACATATCTAACCACCTTACCCAGACGCTTGGCGGGTTAGGTACCTGCCGACCTACCTACCCGTCTACCTACCTAGGCAGATACTTGCAGTGCTCACGCTCTATACGCAATGAAATCGACCGCACCCAAAGACACAGACACAGACAAGGACCTCGAGCAGCTCGAGCTCGACATCGAGGTCCCTACCCCGTCTACGAACGGCGTCGTCAGACAGCACCAACCCCACAACAGTGAAATCGACCACGGCGACGGAGATGTCTACGAAGAATCAGCAGAAAAGGAAGAGAAAGGGGAAGGAGAAGGGCAAGGGACAGTGGTAGACTGGGGCGGCCCAAACGACCCCCAGAACCCGCTCAACTGGCCGCCCATCAAGAAGCGGGTGAACTTCTGCATCATTGCGGTGATTACGTTTCTTTCGTACGTTTTCATACCTGCTTACATATCGAAACTTTCAGCGTTGCGCAGAATGAGGCAGATCAGATTGAGATAGTGAACTGGCTGACTGTTGGATGGATACAGACCGCTTGCTTCGAGCATGTTTGCGCCTGGTGTGCGGGTTCGTTGCATCCTCATCTCTCTTTTACATCTATAGATATATCCCTTTGGAGAAGATGATGCGCTAAGAGACCGGTTTCCAGCTCCTCATGCAAGAATTTAAAAGCTCCAGCGAGGAGCTGGCCTCCTTTTCGATCTCGTCCTACGTGCTCGGATACGCGCTCGGTCCGCTGATGTGAGTCTTATAACCCCTCCCTACTTATTCTATGCTTTACCAAGAAGCATGCACCTGATGAGGATCTGCCAGCGTGGCCCCCCCTCTCCGAGCTCTACGGCCGCGCCCCCGTCTACATCGTCGGCAACGTCATCTTCCTCGTCTTCGCGCTCGCGTGCGCCGCGGCCCCGACGCCGGCCGCGTTCATCGTGTTCCGCATCTTTGCCGGGATCGCGGGGTCGGTGCCGCTGACGCTGGGCGGGGGCAGCATCGCGGACGTGTACATGCAGGAGGAGCGGGGGATGGCAATGGCGACGTTTGCGCTGGGGCGGTTGTTGGGGCCTGTTGTTGGCGAGTTCTCTTTTCCCAGAATTGGTATTCTACTAGAACAGCACGGTTAACCTGGTTGCTACAGGTCCTATTGCTGGCGGGTTTTTGGCGGAAGCAAAAGGATGGCGGTATGCGAGATGGAACCCTCGAATGTGGTCTCCGTCTGACGATATGGTTTCTACAGATGGGTATTCTGGCTGCTGCCGATCTTGGTACTGTATTACCCTGCGAATCGACCTTGGAGAGCTTGAGCTGACTTCCTTCACAGCTCGGATTTAGCGCCGTCCTCGCAATTCTGTTGCTGCGGGAGACGTACGCCCCCGTGCTCCTCAAACGCAAGGCCAAACGGGTGGCCAGAGAACGCGGTGATCCGACCATCCGTTCCAAGTATGGAAACGCCGCCCATGATCTTCTTCTCCTGGGCCCTGCCGGGGTCGCTGTTCTGGTACGGCTGGACGGCCGACAAGGGCGTGCACTGGATCGTGCCCATCATCGCTACTGGGCTGTTTGGGATTGGGGTTTTTGCTGTGATGGTATGTCTTTCCTACCCTAGCCTGTCGACCCGGGAGATTCCTCCCTGAGCCAGCCCCTGATAACAATGCTGCTGTAGATGTGCGTCCAGACCTACCTCGTCGACGCCTACGGGCTCTACGCCGCCTCCGCGCTGGCCGCAAACACCGTCGTGCGGTCCCTCGTCGGCGCGTTTCTCCCCTTCGCGGCGCAGCCCATGTACGACGCGCTGGGCATCGGGTGGGGCACGAGTGTGTCTGGCGTTCATCACACTGGCGTTCATGCCGTGTCCAATGCTGTTCTATGTGTATGGGGAGTGGATACGGAGGAGGTTTGCGCGGGAAGTATTAGTTAGGGTTAGTTTGACATGGTCATGGTCTTGGATGGGAAGAATCATGAAGGGAATATTGTAACAAGCTTTATTTATCATATTGTATATATCTTTGGTTATTTGAGGGTAAGAAATGTGGGCGATTTTTTTATTTTTTTCAGCATTACTCCTCAGCAAACAATTGGGGCCAGGGGGTTGAGATGTGAGATGTGATGCTGCATGCTATCTTAAGAATAAGAATTTTGGGGCACATAATTCTTTGCTAAATCACGATGTGGAATGCAGAACTATATGGAACACTAGGAATGATGGAGATCAACTCAAACTACTCTGATATTAATTGATGATGTACTAATATGCAATATACAGTTCGCTCTGCAAAAGTTTACGCCTGACCCCACCAAAATAAATATTCACATCACCACACAGCCATCTTATGTGCGAATACATTTAAAATTAGATATTGTTATATTGTATTGGGGCGTCTCACCAAGGCGGTCCCATGGTCCTCACCGGGAGACTGGTCCTTTGGCATACCTTCTTTCATCGGAGCATTTTTTTTTTCTGTCACCTTCATCCCTTCAGATTTTAGGAAGGTGTGTATCTTTGTGGAAAGAAGAGCAATTTTTTCAGGGAGGTCTCTTGGTGTGTTCTCACTGGGTATGCATCAGGCCCAGGTGACCCAAGGACTCCTATTTCTTCATTCCTTCGATGTTCAGCATTATAACTGGACTTATTATCTTGTTCTCTGCTTCTTCCTTGGGCAGTCACTTCACGACCTGATTTATGGTCCCGCCACTCCTCCTTCTTCACAGCTCGCCTCCTCCAAAGAGGCTTCTTGAGTTCTGGCAGTTCAGTAGCTAGTTCCGAGTGTTGATTGATCCACTCATGCTGGAGTCACCTTGCTTCATATCCGTTCGGTATCATTCTTCAAAGATCCATTTTTTAACAACTTACATAGAGAAAGATACATACATGTAGACCCTGCTAATTGGGGGCATTGCATGGCATGGGGGTTATTTAGAGATCTCAGGCTGACATCATGAAGCTCAGAAGAAGCAACCGTCTTTCAGCCCTAAGTAGAGAAATCTAGCCTGGACGGCAGTAGCAGAAACAGCAATGGCGGCCAAGGAAAGGGATGTCCGAATTCCAATAAATATTCTTCCGTGATAAAAAAAAATAAATCCAGTCAACAAAATAATAAGGTGACGGTTCCATTTGTTTTTTTTTTGCCTAAACCTGGTATGAGAAAACATTATTAACAAAGCGACGGAGAAGATATGCGCTCCCGTTCTGGAATATGCCCTAACAGGCTATTTTCTTTTTTCCCAACCAGCTGAATGATGTCATGACCCCCCCACAACCCCCAAAAAACCCATTAAAGAGAGAGAGAGAATGAGGCAAAGGAATAGAAAAAAAAGTAATCTCAGGGACACCAGGATGAACTGAGCTGTGGATTTTATCTAAATTGCCTACGACAAGAGGAGGATATGGAGCGGTGAGAACTAGAAGCCTCCCAGAAGACCACAAAGCCATATTTATATGTAATTTCCCTCCTTTGACATACTTGAGATCCTTACAGAAGCCTTTGTTGATTCTTGAACCTATCATCAGTCTCGTGCGCACTTGACCTTCTGAAACGTTCTCAATAAAGAATCAAGCATAATTCTTTAATGACTCGTCCAGGGTAGTGCTGGACACGAACAGCCAAGAGGTTGTCGGGAAAACGAAAGAGAAACATTATCCAAAGAGGCTTCTATCTTCTCTAAAACAGCCCAGAATCGAGACTTGCCAAGCACAACGGACTTGTTCATGGGCGATGTGATTTGGAAATGTTGGGCCGCGGATGGATACGAGGATATAAGGATGTGTGTACTGCACTCCGGTCCAGGCCCTCAACGTGGTCCTTCGCACAGAATCTACATCTCTACCCTGTTTTCGAGATCTCCGGGTCAGACTTATCCAACATTTCTTTGTCCAACATTTCGACGTTGTCGTCCCGGGCAGAGTCCTCTGGGTCTCTGCTCAAGGAGCGGCGAGATGAGGTCCGCATGTGCAGACTGTCTGTATTCTCTGCAAATTGTATAGCCGGCACGGCTGGTCTGCACTTCCGCCGGTGCATCTCCTCTGGAGCCGGCGGCAACGACAACAGGCCGGGACTTTGTGCGATCGATAGGGCCGTTGTTCTTGGAGAGTTTACATTGAGAAAAGGGTTCAAATTGATCTTCGATCCAGGTTTTCGCGTCTATGACCTTTTTTGGTGGTTATGAAAGATTTGGATGCTCAATTTGATCCGAGAGTGAGTCAAATGGACATCCTAATGGATCCTTACCTAGGGTGTATGATTGAAACGCGAGTGTGGAGCAAAGGAGCCCCATAGTCTCCATGTAGTTTAGCTACGCTCGATACTATCAGAATTAGAAAGGAAAAAAGTCCCTGGGGAATGCTCATAATTTAGGGTTTGCATACTGATTTGCAGCGCCCCGAGCTCCTATTCACTTGATCATATCTAGGTGCACAATTTGCTTATAAACTCCATGACCTGGGTCTGATAATCTAATAATCTGCTCATCTAATGTCATGGTGCATCTCTTTTAAGATTGCAACCTGAAGCATGACATGCAGGCTGCAACATACAGTGCAAACTGAGTTATAAAATTCACATTGATCTCTGAACTTTCCTCACCGCGATAACTTCAAGTCTAGCCTCCAGTGACCTTATCATTTGCAAGCTCCTTTCCAGCTTTCTTATCCTCAATAAACTGCTCAAGGGCCTTCAGCAGCCTGGAGACGCCGTCCTGCGACGTTTGGTGGTGGAAGACCAGCCTGCCGCTCGGGAAGACAGTGACACCATAATGTTTACAATAACCTACGAAGGCCGCAGGTGGGATATCCATTGATTCCAGATCGACGATAATCATATTTGTCTGGACAGGGAGCGCAAAGACATAACCCATGTCTGCTAATTTCCTGGAAACCTCCTTGGTCATGGCATGAACTCTTGGGAGTTGCGGGAGTGCGTTGTCTAACGCGGCAGAAGCGGCCGCGGCCATCATACCGGGCTATATATATATATATATTAAAAAAATTTTTAGTATATATCTATTTCAGATATGTCTCTCTCTTCAGACACAGCACCCAAGGGAGAAAACGTACCTGCCTCGTCCCCCCACCAAGCATCTTCCGGAACCACTTCGCACGCTCGATAAACTCCCTGCTACCCACGATGACACTGCCCATGGGAGCACCAATCCCCTTCGCAAGACAGAAGCTGATGGAGTCGAAGCAGGCGCAGTAATCCTTCAGGGAGACGCCCTCCGCCACCACGGCATCGAAGAGCCGCGCGCCATCCAGGTGCATCGCAATCGGCTTCTGGCCGGGCGGGACGGGATAGCTGCGCACGAAATTCGAGATCTCCTGGGCATCCTTTAAAGGAAGGATAGTTCCGCTCAGGGTGTTTTCGAGGGAGACGACGCGAGTCGGTGGGAAATGGACTATATGCAAAATTAGCACCGGAGATATATAGTAATCGAGTCGATTGTCCAAGGATCTAGTTACATACTATTCCCATCCGGAATGATATTCCTCTTCACATCCTCCAGCGTCAAGTGGACACCATTCGTGGGATGCACCGCCGTCACAGACGCCTGTGAGAGGACCGGCAACGCACCCGATTCCCAGCACTGCACGTGCGCCCTGTAGTCGAGGAGGACCGAGTGCGGAGGCTGGCTCAGGTGCGTACGGAGACAGATCTGGTTGCCCATGGTCCCGGACAGAGTCCACAGCGCAGCTTCTTTGCCGGAGAGTTGGATCAGCTTCTCCTGGAGGGCGTTGACGGAGGCGTCGCCTTCTTCGTCGTAGATGTCGTCGCCGAAGGAGGCGTCGATGATGGCCTAGAAGAAAAGCATGGTCAAATAAGGCCAAATTGAAGACATATTTCAAATGGACGAGTTGTGCCGACCTGCATCATGCTCTCGGTAGGTACGGTGACGACATCTGAGCGAAAATCCCTGCCGGCTTTCTCGACAGCCATTTGCAGTTTCGGTGTTGCTTTGTATTTGAAGGTGGGTTCAGAAGAGTTGTCGCTGATCCTAGTGGCCATGGTGGTGTTGTCGTGACGGAGTTTCTACAGCGAAGGATAGAAGACTCAATGTCAAAGAAGCGTGTGAAGAGGACAAAGCTGGATGTGATACCCAGAGGAGAAGATTTGATTTTGAACAATTTAGCTGTATCTTCAAACCTTTTTTTTCGTGGCTATTTATAAGAAGTACCTAGTACCTAAATGTTCACATGAGTGTTATCGATATGATGCTTCTGGCCCATCGGGGAGTAAAAAGGACTCCAGGAGGCATATGAGTATGTTCCCCGGCGGAAAACCCCTGCTAGTATTAGGTACGAGTTACAATTTGCAGTTCAGCCAATTACTATTTGTGCCATTGATATAGTGCAGCCAGTATCGCCGTATTAAAATCATTCTCAACTCATTGCGAAGTGCCGGGAGCTGCAGGTCCACCACAAAGAATACCCCGCATTGCGGGGTTTCCCGCCGGAAAACAGCAGATAGGGCACTTTTCCGCCGCTAAAGATACGAAGCCACGATTAGAAACTGTTTAGTTCTGTAAGGTGCAGTGCAGTGTCTAGATAAATTAGCAACTCGAATCACAGGATTGTAGGATTTACGGCCCGAGTTGAGGATTTCTTTCGAGCTCTCCGTGTTGGGAAGTTAGGGCTGATGACAGTGCACAATAACCATAAAGTCACTAATCAATAATCTCGCAATGAATCAAACGCGTGAAGAATTCGAGGTTTGCCTCAATTAGCCAGTTTTAGCACTACCGACTCCATCTTCTATCTTAGGAAAACCCATTCTTACCTAAATTCCCTTTGTTCTCATTTCATCTCGGCAGGATTAAACATACTAGTAGAACTTGGTTAAGTAGTTAGTGTCGGATAGCCTTTAGGGTAAATCGACGTCCAACTGGGAAGGTGCATACATATACATAAATAAGGGCAATCCCGAGCATATTGTTTTCCTATGACGTATCTATCCTAAGGAAGGATGAATGAAAAAGGTGAGCGAAAGGGCGCCACTGGGCTAAGAGGTACATTCACGCCACCACCGCGAGGGTTCTTCCGGTTGTCCCCGGACCGCCAGAGGATCTGATCGACCTGCTGCGACCGATGCTAGTGTTCGAGCCGTCGCGACGGAAGACGGCGAGGGAGTCGTTGGAGCATCGATGGTTCCGGCAGCACAGCAGCATCCTGCGAGTACAGAATGATGGATTTGACATGCAGAATAGGTACCTAGTTAAAAAAAAAGAATTTGTATAGAGACCTGTATGATACTAGATAGATAATAGATAAACACGGGAGTCGACCATGTCCATTGTCGATTCATTCCTCCAACCAGTCGATTAATTAATTATAATTTGTCCAGCTAATCCAGATCATATTCCCTGCTGTGCCAGATATACAGTCAAGAAATAAAGACCTCCATGGTTTTTTGGTTCTCTTTCCCTTTCCAACCTTCTCCCCCTGTTACTCTCCTATCCCTGTATCCGTACGTGCTTAGGTAGGTATCCGACTTAGCCTATATAATCATTAATCAACCACCGCCTGCCCTGGTCTGCCATGCCTTATCTTCCAATGCATAGCGTGAATCTGCCGCTGCGTATAGCATCGCCTATCCTTATCTACAGGAGGACAGTGACATGCGGTGTGGGGGTGGAGGTAGGAGTAGAGGGTAACGCCACCACCAATAACCTCTTGGCTGGTGGGAGCTTAGCGCGGTAAACATGAAATAGATAAATTAGTGCTGATATTTAGATACGTGCCCTTCATCCGGGGTATTCCGATCGCTGGTGATGAGGTATGTATGTATGTATATGAATATACCTACCAGGGTATTTATTTATTCCGATAGAACTTAGGTTTAACAAGGTCATTATTCCTGACTCTTAGACATCTCATCGATTCCAGACCAAGACCACAGACACAAACACAGAGAAAAATCCCAAAAAGCAACCGGAGATAGATCAAAACAGAACCCGAGTGAAATACAGCAGACCATAACCTCCCTCGTCCCTCATCCCTCATCCCTCCCAGACAAGCCAATGAATAGTTACGCAACGCATCAGTTCTCATCATCGTTCGATACAAAAAACACAAAACTGGTGATCAGTGGTATATGGTAGTAGTTTGAAGGAGAAAGATTAGGGTATTTATCATCCTCGATCGGTCATCAATCCGCCTAATCACGACGTCATTGTCCGCCGCAAGCACAAGCATGAGCACCGCCGGCAGCAGCGTTTCGGTTTCTGTTCGATTCTCTTCGATCTATCGACCGATTAATTGACGTCGACGACATCGGGACGCGTCGACTCGACGCCGAGACGGCCTCTCGACCCATCCGCGTATTATTTATTCACTCATGCATGCACGATTTTGATTCGACTCGACTGTCCACAACTTCAGACCCAGCAACAATGCGAACCGCCTACTTATTATTTGGCTGTTGTTGTTGTTGATGGTCATGATGACGACCAAGGATCTTCTCCTCGCCCTTCTCCAGGAGCTCCTTCGCGCGGTCTTTCGACGACGTCCGAGTAGTGTCTCTCGATAATGACCGGGTTGCCGGTTGCTGTGGGGGATGGTTGTGCTGTTCCAGCTGTGCGCGGCTCGCGCGACGGATCTGCTCTTCTACCTGGCTGAGCTTCTCTTCCTCTTCCGGGGGAGGGATGTATGCGTTTGCGACGCCGCCTGTGGAAGTTTTGTCATCGCGCGTAAGTCTATATTTATACCATATGACATGTGCGGAGGATGCGAGCAGCAAGCGTACCTCGTCCGGTGTGGTGTCTGCTCTCTTCGATCCGCTGTGGCGGCGTTTCAACGTCCTGGCTCTCGCGCGCAATCTCCGGGTGCTCGGGGTCATTCTGCATCATGTTCCCCGTCCCTCCGCGGCCGGTTGTGTAGATGTCTTGCTTGATGGTGGGGGTGATGAGGTCTTTGGGCGTGGTGGGCGCGGCCTCCGAGTACATGTTGCCTGCGCGGAGGTCATGTCAGCATTCATGTCCCCGATCTGGAACATTCATGATGCGACTGCGAAGATCTCACCTGCACCGCCGCGCCCGTGGGAGACGTTCCGGCCGGGCATGGTGGCTGTCGGAGCGCTGCTGCTTTTGCAGGCGATCGATAGCTAGCGCTTCGAATCAGGCAAGCAGACAATTGCGGCAGGTTAAACGAGCGGATGTGCCTGGATAGGCAAGTCCGGCAGGACAGTCAATTAATTAATGCCACAGAGTGTTGCGGAACAGGAACTTGAAAATGACGACGTTTAAAAAAAAGGAAAAAGAAAAAAAAAAGCAAAAAAAAGCAAGGTGGCCCGTTAAAGGGACTCTGGGTGCTGTCGTGATTCTGATCCTTGGGAGTAGCCGTTCGGGTCGCGGCCAAGCTAAGGTTGCCCCTCTCGCGTCTTGTCCCGCAAAAAAACTCGAGGCGCTCGTCTATCGCTATCGACGGCAGAAGTAACCGCACAGCCCGACGGACAGGACGGACAGACGATATCGCTGAGCTTTCAGATGCGCCACGGCACCGCCAGAGAGCTCCGTCCGCCTTTTATACGACCTGCAGCCACGACACGTCTTCCTGGGCCAGCGCCTCCCCCGCCCCCTCAGAAATTTCTTTGCCGCTCGTGGGTCTTCCCCGACGGGTCTGGCCCGTTGGGTCGGCCCTATGACGCACGCGCCAACCGTGGTTGAGGACATGGACGCTTTGGGACAAGCGGCGAGGATCGCTCGGGAGACCAAAGTACGGTCGCAGTATTGATAACACGGACAGAACAGTGTACAAATGTCTCTCATGACCGTTGCCTACAAGTAGCACCGGGTTTCTATCCGGTCTTATGTTGGCCGTTTGTCGGTTCCAATGGTTTCTCCGGAGGTGCAAAGCTTGCGCGGAGGCCCTTCTATGGTTGTCGCAGTATCCCCGGGTACCTAGGTACATAGTACTATCTGCTTCTTCCAGAAACCCTGGGCGCAGTGGGCTGGTGTGATTCTCCATCCACTCTATGGTTTGTCTGTTTCCAGCATTCCCGAGCGTTCTGATACATGATGTCTTCTGTTCTCGTGACTTTGAAAGCTGCATGGAGCGCGTACGATATGGAGGTCCGTGTATCTGACCAGATAAGATGGCCGCGCCCAAGATAGAAAAAGAAGATAGTACTCCATAGTCGAGATGTCTCCGCTGGCCAAAGTTTGGGAGTCTTCACCGTATTGTAGATTGTGTCGCGTCTTGGGATCAGATGTCAGCTGGGTTAGGCCAGAAACTCTCCGCGAGCCAGGGCTATCCACGGCAGACCCTCGGCCCAGCACCGCTGCATCAGCTGGCGTGCGTTTTGGATCTGAAGGAGGTCAGTTCGAGAAAGCAGATTACCGAAGAGGGTCGTGTAGAGGCCTATATTCAATCAAGTAACGGCCACGACAATGAAATCAGACTTACCTGTTTCAGACCCACGCCCTCGAAGCTCTTCACCCTCTCCATGATCTCTAGCCGCTGCTGCGGATCCTGCGCCTCGCAGCCGGCCGTGAACAGGGGAAATAGCACGCAGATCTCTGCAAAACTCCCTGGTCGGACCCGGGCAAGGGCACTCATGAGCTCACTCAGGGCCTCCTGTACCTCCGGAGCAGACGGGGGCGTGCCAAGGACGCGACGATGCAGATGGAGCACTCCGGACCAGTGGAACGCCTGGTCAACGGCAATCGTTTCACAGTTCTCCTGCTCTGTATGATGGGTACCGCTGGTGTATCCGCGCCGTCGCGAGTCGTTCATGTCTCGGAGCAGGGCTTCAGCCGCCAAGACGGTATCCGGGGTCGGGCTCCAGCCGGTACAGAAATTCCCCAGCTCGTCAAACCTTTCGTTGTCGCATCGGTGTGTTAGCTCTGCCACGCGAGCGAGCTGGGTTGCCGTGCGCAGGGTCAGACCCGTGAAGCAGTCCACGCGGAATTCCTCGTCTTCGTCCAAGGGAGAGCCTGGCTGAGTAACCGACCAGTACCTTCCCTCAAACAATGGAGGATCGCTATGCGGGCAAGACAGAGCACCGAAGATGTCGATATACGCAAGCCAACGGGCAAGGAAGAATGCTATTCTATTCCCTGGATGGGCCAAGTGCCGTCCTCCACGAGCAAGGAAGAGATCACGGGCCAATTTGAGATGGCTCTGCCACGGAATGGGAACCTCAAACGTACTGGGCGAGATGATCTTGAGAGACAGCAGCATGATGGATGTCGCGAGATGGCTGTCGGTTATGTTTTCACGTGGATCATGCAGCGCATGGCGCAGGGCCGGGAAGACGTCGCTGACCCAGTGTGCTATCCGACTGGCCGGTTCGGGATGACGCAGGTATCGCGCACGATGGCTGGCAGAATAGGCCAGCAAGAGATTCAGGAGGTTGGGGTCCTCGACGACCACTATACCGTTAGCTCAGGAGAGGGGAATGACGCGATCGAACTTACTGGAAGGCATGACAGATAGGAAGGGGTTCTCCAGACAGTCATGCGGGACCATGATCCTGGCCGTGTGGTCGAAGAAGTGATGGAAGTACATGAGATTAATGGGATTTTCAAGCAAGGTGGATGGAAGCGGGGTCAAAGACTTTGGTATCTTTACACGCACAGGCTTCGCGTAGTAATCATTCCTGACAACTCCTTTCTCGGAATTTGACTTTGCTTCTGAACACGTCAACTCCAGATCCGTATTCCAGTGCGGATTGATCTGTTCTGAGCAGGAGATGCTTTGAATGGCTGCAACGTCATCGTTTCGGTTCAGATCGAAGTCAGGGCGACCGCAGTCGAGGCCATAGTCGACAGTACCACTTGCTAACCAGGGAGACTGCTTTGAGCCTGCGGTTGGGGAATCCGCCGCCGGGTCTGGTTTCCCATTCTCGGTGGAGAGCAACGAATTAATCGAGACGCGTCGCAGGTTGGGTGAGTCACTCAAGGGTGTCAGAACTTTGGCATTTGTGTCGTCTGAATTTGCGGAGTCGGCAGGGGATAGAGGAAAATGCCGCCGAAGATGGGGAGGCATGTACACGTTCGATATATGAGCAGACGGCATATCGCTGGCACGTCCTGGGCTCTCTGCATGAGAAGCATTGTGAGCCCGGTGGCTAAAGGCGTCAGAGATACAAGGATACTGCGGCGACTTAGTGTGCTTCGCTACTCGATCAGGAGACCAATTGTCCTCCAGGGACGGGGTTCTTCGTTGGCTTTGCGTCTCCAGCGACTGACGTAAGAACGAGGTGCGCCGGAAAGCAAACTGGCTGTTAAAATTCAACGCAAAGATAGACCCTGCATTAGAATTTGGGATATTCGTATCCGACGATGGTAGATAAGGGCTCTGCCGAGATGGTGGAGAGGGAAAGGATTGGCACGGGGGCAGCGCTGCACGTGGCGACTGTGCCAGCCGGAAACTCGCAGGAACACCGCCATTCAGATCTGCAGCAACCGTGCTTGCATCCTCATTGCTATCATTGCAGCTGATAGAACGGTCCTCGAACACGGCTGGTGGCGCAGGTGCAGAGTCCAGGCGTCCTGAAGCGTCCCAGAGCACATCTTCCGATGTCGAGCAGCCTTGGACACTGCTCGGACCACAAGCAGATGTCTGCGGTTGCACACAGGGTAGAGGACCGACACGCGCTGCCCCGCGACCAGGACCCTGTGATAAAAGAATTTCCGCCGTGTATCCACTGCGCGACGACGTCAAGTGGCTCGTCGATGCCTTCTTCTTGGTTCTGCCCTCCCAGTTCAGTCTGATGCTGTAGTCGCAAGTCTCCCCTTGCCCGAGGCAGTTCACGCAAGACGGCTTCTCCTCGCCGCTAGTGATTGTTAATACCCTCCTCGAAGGACTATTTGTCTTTTCCAACATCTTACCATTTTACCTTGCGTGCTTTGCATGGCCTAGCAGACTCAGCTTCGCACGATCGATAGCGATGTGGACAGGAACTCACCAGCACCCTTTTCGGCTCCTCCGTTTGGGTTCCGGCGCACCTGGCTTCCTTGGACGAGGCATGCTGCCCTGGAAGATGTCTAGCTCGGGGAACAGGGTCCTAACGATAGATCCAGTTCCAGTCCCGCTCGAGTATTAATGTCTTCAGGGTGGGCGCCATCCAGCTCGTCGGTGCCACCGCACTGATAAGAGGCGGGCGGAGCGCGGCCCAGACGAAAGATCAATTGAACCACACAAACGAATCCCTATTCTTCAGACGGGATCTCCGCGAAGGACCGGAAAGCCAGCTGAAAGCGGCGTATTTCTTCATCCATGCAATGAATTTCCAATCAGCTGGGCGCCCCGAACAACGGGCGCGGGCGGCAGTTTTAACCACCAGCAGATAACGCGGGATCCGCCATTAATCCGCACCAGAGCCAACGAGCGGCCCCGACCCGTCGTGGCCATGCGGAGAGAGATACACAGAGTAACGCGATAAGCGATGCCGCCGATACGAGGAGGGGCCGGGGCCGGGGCTACGCTGTTCCGTGGGGGCGGCTGACATAAGCCATCGTGCCCCGCACGTGGGCTCGGCACCGGCGATCCTTGGCGCCGAGGCTGGGGCCATCCCGCGGCTTTGCGGTCCCGTGACTGGGACTTTTATGCCCGTCCCTCGATTGCTTGTTTCGCAATTTGCTCGTCCTCCCCGGTCAACCCCTGTATATATATACTTCGGCGTAAGGCTGCACGGAACTCTAGGCGCACTGATGGCTGCCCAGAAGACCTCTGAGTATCTTATACAAAAACATCCCCTCCAGCGGCTGCCCAGCCCTTCGCGGGGGTTTTCGGCCGTGGTACATGTAAGTTTCGTGCGGGATTAGCCTTTGCTCGATCCATGGCTGACTCTCGCACAGCTGATAGGACTCTCAAGCTTCATCTGGTCGTTCAAGTTGTAGGTCAACCCTCTGTTCAAATACGATGCATGGCTTAATCCGTGCAATAGCATGCATGAAAATCCGAACCATGCGTGAGTGCCGAAACCCCCGCCACTAGCAGCGGCCGGATGCTGACGGAGACAGCAACGAGGCATACGGCTGGCATTTCCAGTACCTGACCGTCATTGGTCTGACATTGGCCACATTGACATTCATTCTTGCCCTGCTCGCGGATATCACGCTGTCGCCGCGGCTGTTTCTCGCGAAGAACCTTCTCTCCGTCTGTAGCGCTCCCATGGAAGTGCTCATCAGCATTCTCTACTGGGGTCTGAGGATGGTTTGGAGTCCCTCTCTTTTCACATGCCGTCCTTCGTCTCTATTGATTTCACGAGTCACTGACCGTCTTTTCAGATCGATCCGCGTCTGGTGGTTCCGGACTGGGCCTATCTGCCGCTTCACGCAGGTACGTGCGGAGTGCTAGCTCCTCGCGGATTCTGCTGACCGGGCGGTAGATCTCAGCTTTCATGCATTTCCCTCCATCATTATGCTGGTGGATATGCTGCTGCTCTCCCCTCCCTGGACCATCACCGTCCTACCCGCATTGGGCCTGTCAGGCGGCATCGCCTTTGGCTACTGGTTCTGGATCGAGAGATGCTACGCGCACAATGGATGGTATTCTGTGAATCTTCTTTATAGTTGCGGTCTCCTACTGCTATTAACACGACTAGGTATCCGTATCCGATCTTCGAGAAGCTGCCCACCCCTGGCCGGGTCGGCCTGTTTGCGGTGAGCGCTGTCGTGATGGCGCTGAGCACCAGTATGTTGAAATGGCTCTACGGCCGCGTCAACGGATTCGGCACACCAACCCCTGCGCGTTCTCGTCCCGGCGACGTCAAGCAGGACGGCATTCACTGAGTGACCGTGTAACCGAGGCTGGCATCCTCTGGCAGCCGCTTGTGATGACATCCTCCTGTGAACGTACGAGTCACGGTTCCACATTGATGATTATGATATATGAACGCTATTTATATAAGATTAACGATGTGGAATAGCATGATATATAGAGAGAGTAGATGAAAAGAGTACATGAGCCTGCACGTTCTCTTCAAGCATCCCTACGAGACGTTTCGAGGTTCTGCGGTAGATTTCTCCAAAACGAGAGCGCATATGGCCTCAGTATTTCTGTTGGATACGCAGGCACGTCAGTCAATCGTGCTTGCAGGTTGCTGAACTGTTGCGGAGTATGCTGGGCTTGGAGTAGGTATGCTCAGTGTCCATGGGGATTCGTTGCTTATGTAATCCAAGCGGAGGTGCGGCGGAACCCGCGCCGCGGGCACCTGGCGACATCTGATCAAGCGCCTCATGCCGTCAAATTTCTGTCCACGAGTTTGACCTACGCATCGACGTTGGACAGGAGCATCGGACTTGTTCTATTCACGATGCACATCTCAGTGATCCACGGGCCCATGCGCACCCCTGCGCTGGGTGCCCGGATGTCTTCAGCCACCCTCGCGCCTTTCTCGTACTCCACCGCGGCTTCTTCCTTGCCATCATTCCAGCAGACACTCCGGCAGCAGAAGCGTGCTGCAAGCACCGTTTCGAGATGCCAGCGCGTCGTGCCATTTAACAAGAAGCAGCTTGCGCTGCTCAAGTTGCGGCCACAGCAAGCTCAGATGTTCCTCACCACCGCCCTCCGAAACACCTGCATCCGCGCAAACTCCACGTCCACTTCTTCTTCTCCCACCCCGTCGTCATCTCCTAAGGCCGGCGATGTCTACCTGGACTGGAACTCCTTCTTCAAGCTCCGCGCGTCGCGCCGGCGGTACTCGCTCGCCTCGTCCATCCTCTCCTCAATCGCCACGACCGTCGTCGGCGTGCAGATCCTTTCCACGCAAGACCTGGAGAACCTAGGCGCGCAGGCGATGGGGCTCGACCCGCTCGTCGTGCTGGGCCTGGCGACTGCTGCGTGCGGTGCGGTGGGCTGGCTGGTGGGCCCGTTCCTGGGGAATGCCATCTGGGGGTTGATCTACAGGCAGTATAAGCCTGCTGTTCAAGTGGTGCGTCTTCTCTCCGCCCTCCCCTATATATCTTACCCTCATACTCCGTGTTCTAGATATCCCGTCTTTACGTTGACAAACGACTGACCCCGTACTCTCCAGAAAGAAAAAGAATTCTACAACCGGATCAAGCGCTACCGCGTGGACCCCTCGTCCAACTCGATGACCAACCCCGTCCCGGACTACTACGGCGAGAAGATCGGCAGCGTCCAGGGGTACCGGCAGTGGCTCAAGGACCAGCGCGCGTACAACCGGAAGAAGCGCAGCTTCATCCTGTAAAACCGCTTAGCTTGCTCGCTTATGTGTAGCTTCTTTCTGGTATGTTGTTCTAACGTTTTGGCGGTAGAGGCAAGGCGCATGTTCATTTTTTTTCTCGTTCAATGTTAATAAATGAAAATTAATTTTCTTCGGGTCTCTCTCTCACACATTGATGTAAGTGTCTATTCTTTTATTTCTTGCTTCTGTTCGGTTCTTTTCTTTCAAGTTGCCTTTTATTATTTCGGGGAGCTGGAAACGAAAATGTCCGATTAAGCTAGTGGCGGGGCTTACATACCTACCTGCCTGGTAAGTGCAGTACAATATCGGGCCCGGTAAAGGTACCTAATGGAGGATGGATTTATTCCAATCAAGGAAAAAAGCAGTACTGAACTCACATAAAGAATGTCATGCCCAGAAGCATCATTATCGTTATTATCATTTTATCTCATTTCGACTCTAGGTACATGTACATACGAGATATTACTCACGTATGGAGTACTGCACTGTACGCAAGATTATTGTCCAATAGGCACTGCACTCCTCCTCCTCCTTGTACCATCCGTTTGAACTGAACTTTTTTTGTTGTTTTGCACGTAATGCAGTCCACACCCTGGTATGTATGCCTAATAACGATAAGGAGGTAGGTACAGTAGTTGCTGCTCACAGGGGAAAATCTTTGATGTGCACCCATTTAAATATTCGCTACCTATAGGTAGTGTTTCGTTATATATATATATATATATATTGTGGGTTATGTGACGGCGTGGCGGACAAGTAGGCGGTGGGAGATACTGCCGGGACTACTTGGCGATATCAACCACCCCACAATGCCATGATTTCTCTCTTTTTCTTCTCCATGCTTTTGATTCTGTATGACAAGCTACCATAGTTTTAGCTAATAATACTATGACTGGGCGCCGTCACATAATCAAAAGCATCAATCCTAAACTTCTT
>Ga0207748_1000360_pt1 | contig 34893 bp, 26 predicted proteins | sample HigsolmetaGSP13D_FD_184841 | JGI IMG/M metagenome (GOLD analysis project Ga0207748, IMG submission 184841) | High solid enriched microbial communities from the Joint BioEnergy Institute, USA - SP1-3-D (SPAdes) | ecosystem: Engineered > Bioreactor > SSF (Solid state fermentation) > Aerobic >...
ATTGCTTGAAGATAAGAAGAGCGGACGGTTCTGTTTTGCAATCCATACCTCTTCTTATTGCCGAAGAGGTTTTTTTAATGGGCCCATGCAGCTAAAAGCAATTTCTTTCTGCGCACAGCAGCTGTTTAAAAAAATATGCAGAAAGAGGGAATCATGATGACAAAAACATTAACAAAAGCGCCGTACAGAGCAGACATTGTCGGAAGTTTTTTGCGCCCGGCCCGGCTGCACGAAGCGCGGAAAAAATTTGCAGCGGGAACCATTTCGGCGGAAGACTTGCGTGCAATTGAAAATGAGGAAATCCGCCATCTTGTCGACAAACAAATTGAAGCCGGCCTTGAAGCAGTAACGGACGGGGAATTCCGGCGAAGATTCTGGCATACGGATTTCATGGAGCATTTGAACGGGGTGGAAGGGTATGTACCGAACCATGGATACCGGTTTGTTGGCATTGAAACAGAAGCTTATGACGTCCGGGTAACCGGAAAAATCTCCTTTAACCCGGACCATCCGCACATAAAAGATTTTATTGCGCTGAAAGAAATCGCCGGGGACAGGGCGATTGCGAAAATGACCATTCCAAGCCCGAATCAGTTTTTCAATGCCGGGATCCGCAATGAAGACATTTACCCGGATCTTGAAGAATACACAAATGATATTATCCAAACTTACCGGGATGCGATCAAAGCTTTTTATGATGCCGGCTGCCGCTACTTACAGCTGGATGATGTCTATCTTGCCGGCCTGTGTGCACCGAAACTGCCGTTTGCAGACAGTGAGCTCGAGAGGGAAAGATTGATTGATCTCGCTTTGCATGTTGCAAACAGCGTACTGGAAGGTAAGCCCGATGATCTGACCATCACAACCCATCTGTGCCGCGGCAACTACCAGTCAAAATGGGCTTTTGAAGGCCCGTATGATAAAATTGCCCCGAAAATCTTTGCAAACGAAAAAGTAGACGGGTTTTTCCTTGAATACGACGATGAGCGTTCCGGCGGGTTTGAACCGTTAAAATACATTCCGGAAGGCGGACCGAAAGTGGTGCTTGGCATTTTTACATCGAAAAAGGGCGAACTTGAAGATAAGGAACTGATCAAAAAACGGATTCAGGAAGCATCCAAGTATGTACCACTCGAACAGCTTTGCATCAGCACCCAGTGCGGCTTCTCCTCCACCCACCACGGCAATCTTTTAACAGAAGAACAGCAGTGGGAAAAAGTAAAATATATTGTGGATACCGCAAAGGAAATTTGGGGATAAACCGGAAAAACCCGCTGGGCAGCCAGCGGGTTTTTTATCGGCCAGAACCGTGATTCAAGCACGAATTCCTTTTCTTTTTTTACAAGCTGTCTGCTTGTTCATGATCGAAGCACACAGCCATTGCTTTAATGCGAATGCTGGGCACGACCAACACTCCGCCGAACCCCGTGTGTGCGGGCAGCTTCTTCAGCCGGTGATTTAATGAAAAGCGTAATCGCAAAAGAGATCAGGCAGAGAATCGTGATCGCATGGAATGTCGGCATAAAGCCCCCGAGAAGAGAAGCAATGACCGATCCGGATAATGCGCCGATGCCGAACCCTTGGTAAATCACTGAATAATTGGCGCTTTGATTTTTCAGGCCGAAGAAGTCTGAAATAATGGCCGGAAATACGGTGACATTTCCGCCGAAACCGAAAGCAATCGCTGCAACACAGATAAAGAACAAGGCGAAATTTAAGTGGGCATAGCTTAAAACGGAAACCGCAATGGCCGTTGCAAGCAGCGTCCCTGATACCACTTTCATTCTTCCAACATGGTCTGATAAACCGCCGAGAATGAGCCGTCCGATTGTGTTAAAAACGGCAATGAGTGCAACTGCATTGCTGGCCGTCGCAACATCCAGCCCGACAAGCCTCGTGCCGATGTCTTTTACAAGGCTGATCAGATACAAACCACTCATACATGCAGTGAAGAATACGATGAATAAAAGGTAAGCTTGTTTCGTTTTGAGCATTTCTTTGATGGTAAAATCTTTTCCGGCCGGTTGTTTGGATACAGTACCGGATGTGGTTGCATTTTCTGCTTCTTTCAAGAGGAAAGATCCGCCGGTGATCATGACAATCGCAATAACCCCCCAGCAAAGGAAAGCCTGTGTGACGCCAAACGAACTGAGGACGGCACCGTTTATAAACTTAAATACCAGGCTGCCAGTCCCGTACGCCCCGACGGAGATGCCTGAAACGAGGCCTTTTTTATCCGGAAACCATTTCATTAAATTGGATAAAGTCGTGATGTAAGCTGTCCCGTCGGCATAACCAACGATAAGCCCTGCCAACAGATAGAGCATCCAAAGTGTAGGTGCAAATGCACTCAAGATTAATCCTGCGCCAAGCAAAATGCCGGAAAAAGCAACCAGGCGGCGCAGACCCCATTTTGCCTGTAATTTTGTGGCAAACAATGTCGATACCGCAAGTGCCAGGCTTAAAATGGAAAACGTCGTCGATACGGCACTCAATTGCCATCCAAATTTATCAACAAGCGGCTGGTTAAACAAACTCCAAGTATAAACAGTACCAAGCCCCATTTGTACAATCAGCGTCCCCAATACAATCAGGCTGCGGTTTGCTTTTTGTTCTAACATGTCCGGTTCCTCCCGTTTCTTCTGTCCTTTTCTACAGCTCAAATTATAGTACGAAAATAAGGAGGGAACGCATTTTCGGAACGAGAATGCTTTAAAACGGAATAAACGGTATACAAAAAGGAATGGACGGCATAGGACCAACCGCTTCCTGAAACTTTCCCGCTACATGTCCATTCAAGATGGCATATGGATGAATGCAGACATGCCAATTTTTACGCGCAAACGGTATGACCGGAAGCAAGCCATGACCGCTTTTTCGGCGTAACACCTTGAAGGATGGCATATCGGAAAGCAGGCATTCTAACTTTTCACGTGCGAACGACCGCAGTGCACAAAACAGACCATGCTTATTTTGTCACGCCCGTCCCGGCAAAAACAGGAAAAGCCGGCATGCACTTTTCGTGTTCATGCCGGTCGCTTTTCCTCCATGGCTGGACGCTTTAGTTTAAAAATGCATCAGCGCTTTAAACTGTTTCACATTTCTTCTGCTTACCGGAATTTCCGCATCCATCCCGTTTAAGCGGAGTAAATACGTTTGATTGAACCACGGCACAATTTCCCGGATTTTTGTTAAATTCACAAGATAAGAACGGTGGCAGCGAAAGAAAAGATCCTCAGGCAAAAGAGACTGGAACTCTGATATCGCCATGGGCATTTCAAACGTTTCCTGTTGTGTATAAACAAGCGTGATTTTCTCCTGGGCGGCGCAGTAAAAAATATCGTTTGCATCCGCCACAATAATTTTCTCGCCCTTGCGCAAGTTCACCCGCTCTTTCCGGTGCAGCCCGCCGTTTCGCGGCACAGCCCCTTCTTCCCCCAGCAATGAATGCTCTCTTTTATACGCAGCCTCGAGCCTTTTCAACATGGCGGCAATTCTTTTTTCTTCATACGGTTTTAAAATATAATCAAATGCTTCTAGTTCAAAAGCCTGGACGGCGTGTTCCTTATAAGCCGTTGTAAAAATAATATACGGTTTATGCGCAAATTTGCTGATGCTGCCTGCCAGCAGCATGCCATCCAGGGAAGGAATATTAATATCGAGAAAAATCGCATCTGTTTCATGTTCCTGCAAAAATTTCAACACATCCAGCCCATCTTCAAAACAATCGGTAATTTCAATCTCACTGTACGTTTCAATCAAATACGCCAATTCTTCACGTGCCGGTATTTCGTCTTCCACTATAATGGCTTTCATATTCTCCCACCTTCGGAACCTCAAAATAAACTTCTGTTCCGGGATTCAGCCTTCTAATGACCAGACCGTTTCCATAAATCAGTTTGACACGGCGATGGACATTATAAAGGCCAATCTGTGTGACCGGCATATTATCCTGATAAACATGCTCAATCACTTCTTCCGGAATGCCTGCCCCTGTATCCGTCACACTGATGCGTACTTTATCTCCTGCCTCTTTGACGGAGATTTTTACGACTCCTGGCCCTTTTACTTTTAAAATCCCGTGGTTGATCGCATTTTCCACAAGCGGCTGGATAATTAGGCTCGGGATCAGCACGGATACGACGTCAATCTCATATTCAACCTGCAGGCGGCTGCCGAACCTCGCTTTTTCAATCTCAATATAGTCGCGTACTTGCTGCAGTTCTTTATTAATATCAATAAAATCGTCGGTCAATTCAAGATTATAACGCATAAAACCGGATAAGTTCATGATTAATTTTCTTGCTTTATCGGGATTTCTGCGGGTCGTGGAAGCAATTGCATTTAACGCATTAAACAAAAAATGCGGGTTGATTTTTGTCTGGAGCGCCTTCCACTCCGCTTTATTGGCTTCTTCTTTGATTTCTTCGATGCGCGAAATTTCCATGAGCGTCGAAATCATCTGGGCAAGGCCGATTGCCATTGTCTGCAGGGAATAGGTGATTTTGTTCGCTTTTTTATAATAAATTTTCAATGTGCCGGTGACTTCATCCCGCTCTTTTAACGGAATAATCAGCAGGCACTGGATCTGCGGGGTCTGCTGGTCTTGGATATGGTTGCGGATCGTGATTTCCCCGCTTTTGATCGCAGTTTTTGTCAGATCACTGATAATTTCATGACCGATCTGGTACCTTTCCTGCCCGAATCCGACATAAGCCAGGATTTTTTTCGTATCGGTGATGGCAACCGCATCGGCGCGAATCTCGTTTTTAATAATGGCGCAGATTTTTTCTAACGATTCTGCATTGATGGCGCGGAAATAAGGCATCGTTTTATTGGCAATATCAAGCGCCAGTTTCGCCTGTTTTGCCGCCACAAATTCCTTCTCGCCCTCCACGCTTTTAATCAGCAGAACAATCAATCCGATATTGACGTCCCCCGCGATCATCGGGAAGGCAATTTTGGACACAATATCCACACCGGTGCTGAACGGGTGGGCAAAAACAAGAATCAAAAGCATGGTTAATATTTCACAAAACATCCCGGCTGCGATCCCGACGAACCAGCGCCAGGAATTTTTCACTTTCCTGCTGATCAGGCCGGAAATGACGCCGGCTGTAATACTCGTAATCAAGCACGGGATGGATGTCACCCCGCCAATATCTATTAAATAACGGTGCAACCCGGAGACAATGCCTGTGATAATGCCAACCCACGGGCCGAACAGGATGCCGCCTGATACGATAGCAATAATCCGCACGTTGACAAGCGACCCGTCCACCTTAATGCCAGAGTAAGTCGCAAAGATTGCAAAACTGCAAAAGACGGCAGTGATAAAACTCAGTTCAAAAACAGACGGCTGCTCTTGTTGAAAAATTTCTTTAAAACGCGGAATTCGCGTGATAAAAAATAAGCAAGTTAATAAAAGGGCAGCCCTCTCAAATATTTCCAGCAACATTTCAAATGACGTTTCCACTGCGCTCCCCCCCTCGTGAATGCCGGAAACTGCTTCTCAAGGCCGGATCTGGCGCCTATTTTCAATGTTTCCTAACAATTTGGCCGGTCTGGACCGTGAAGTTCGTGATAAAAGTCTATATAAAATGAACTTAAGTTTTTACATCTAGCCCGAGCATCCATTTGTTTGAGCACTACTTTTTGCGGTAGGCAAGAGAGCGGTAATATTTTGTTCATTTTATATAGCATCTATTTTTCAATGTTTCCTAACTCCAGTTTACTAAATTCCCCGCACAGTTGGTATGAAATTTAATGGAATTTATGACGGCGGTTTTTGCAAACGCAGAAAAGGCCTGTGTTTTTGTGAAAAATGAACATAGTGCAGTCCTATGTAAAAAGCGATGATATTTTCATCGAATGTTAACGCGGGACGTTTCTAAGTTCGGGAAGGCACCCAAATTTTTGCTTTTGCTTAATGTAGAGCGCCTCTATGTGAAGGAAGCTACACGAATTTTCGTCTTTCCTTCACATAGAACGCTTCTATGTTAAGGAAGCGGCACCAATTTTCGTCTTTCCTTAACGTAGACCGCTTCTATGTTAAGGAAGCAATCCGGATTTTCGCCTTTGCTTAACGTAGAGCGCCTCTATGTGAAGGAAGCAGTCCGAATTTTCGCCTTTCCTTAACGTAGAGCGCCTCTATGTTAAGGAAGCAGCACCAATTTTCGTCTTTCCTTCACATAGAACGCTTCTATGTGAAGCGCAATCTCCATTTTGCCAAAAGTGAGCGTAGAGGGATGATACGTGAAAGTCCGCACAAAATTGGTGCCAAAAAATGCCGGGAAAACGCTGCGAACAGGAGCTATGCAGTGGAATACTAAAACGCATCCAACTGCACAAAGATTGCAGACATCCCCTCCCGCAATCTTTCAGCCGTTTTCCGGGGCGCTTTCCCCCCAATCCCGTGACAAATCATAAGCAAACGGCGTTTCGATGATCTTTTTCACTTTAGCGGGATCGTCCGTTTTGCCCAGCGCCCACATCAGTTTCGGCACAATTGCTTCCGTATTCATATCCCCGGAAACAATCACCGGATATTGCGCGACTTTTCTTCCGACTTCATACAAATACAAATCATGCCCTTCTTCCAGGCATTGCGTCGAAATCATAACAGCAATCCCGGCATCGGTCAATTCCTTGATTTTCGGCAGCAAGTTGCGCCCTTCAAACGGCACCCCGCCGTTCCCGAAACTTTCAATGATCACCCCGCGGTAATGTTCCTTTAAAAAATCAAAAATCTCCGGCTTTGTACCCGGGTACAATTTTAAGAGAAAGACATCCGGTGACAGGCTTGTCTCGATATGAAAAGGCTGCTCCGAGGGTGACGGCCTCCAATGATAGTGCACCTCGTCCCCTGTTACATAAGCAACATACGGATGATTGATGCTTTCAAACGCATCGTAGCTTTTCGTTCGCATTTTCACCGCCCTTGTGCCAATGATCACGCGCCCGTCAAACACGACAAAAACGCCGCCAATCTCCTCACAAGCAAACCGGAGGGCGTTGAAAAGATTTTTCTTTGCATCCGTCTTTTTAAAACTGATCGGCACCTGTGAACCCGTCAGTACAACCGGCTTATTCAACCCCTGCAGCATATACGACAAGGCTGCCGATGTGTATCCCAATGTATCCGTTCCGTGTGTAATCAAAAAGCCGTCATACTGTTCGTAATGTTCCGCGACTGCTTCAGCAATTTGCACCCAATGTTCCGGCTGCATGTTTGTGCTGTCGCGGTTCATTAATATCTTTGCGGTGACATCGGCAGACAAAGCAGCACGCTGAAAATATTTCAGCAAGTCTTCTCCCGAAAGTCCGGGTTTCAGCCCTTCGTCCCCCTCGACGGAAGCAATGGTTCCGCCTGTTGCCAAGAGCAAAATTTTTTTCATTTGTGCCACCTTCTTTTCTTACTGTGTCTCGGAAACCAATATAGGTTATTATATGTTTTTTGCGGTTCCCATTCAATTTTTTGTCTCGCATCTCAACCATTTTTCAAACATGCCGATGCTTTTGATACGGCGGGCCAAATTCAGGCAAAAACGTTATCTTCGCCGCTGGTACCATTCGCCCTTTCCAAAAGCCTTGATGGCTCATATTCTGTTAGAAATGCACGGCATCAATTGATGAGGGAGTGGGGAGTTTGAGCCCAAATTTAGAAAAGTTTGTTGACCGCCTGCCGCTCGCGGAAAAAATCCGGCCGGTGCGGGAAGAGGGCGGGATCGCATATTATGAAGTCACAATGGAAGAATTTTGGCAAAAGCTGCACCGGGATTTAAGGCCGACAAGGTTATGGGGGTACAACCGCAGCTTTCCCGGGCCGCTTTTTGACGTACCACACGGGAAAAAGATACGGGTGAAATGGACAAATCATTTGCCGCAAAGACATTTCCTCCCGATGGACACCACCATCTTAGACGAGATGGGAACGGACTTTCCGGAAGTGCGGACTGTTGTGCATCTTCACGGCGGGGAAACTGAACCGGACAGCGACGGCTATCCGGAAGCCTGGTTTACACGCGATTTTAACAAAACCGGGCCGGACTTTAAAAAAGAAGTGTATGAATACACAAACAGCCAGCGTCCCGCCACTTTGTGGTACCATGACCATGCGATCGGCATTACGCGCCTCAATGTGTATGCTGGTCTGGCCGGCATGTATATCATTCGCGACCCAAAAGAAAAGGCTTTCCATCTGCCATCCGGCAAGTACGAAATTCCGCTGCTTCTTACAGACCGGACTTTCAACAATGACGGATCTCTTTTTTATCCGCGCCAGCCGCAAAATCCGGGACCCGAAACACCGGATCCCTCTGTCGTGCCGTTTTTTCTCGGCGACACGATTCTTGTAAATGGAAAAGTCTGGCCTTATTTGGAAGTGGAACCGCGAAAATACCGGTTCCGGATTGTCAATGCCTCTAACACGCGGGCCTATCGGTTGTACCTTGATTCTGGCCAGGCTTTTTACCAGATCGGCACGGACGGCGGGCTGCTTAGGCGACCGGTGCAAGTTGAAAATCTGGCATTGGAACCGGCAGAACGGGCGGATTTGATCCTTGATTTTTCCGAATATGCCGGGCAGACGATTCTTTTAAAAAATGACCTTGGTCCAAATGCCGATCCGGCCGACCAAACCGGTGATGTGATGCAGTTCAGGGTTGTGCTGCCGGTTGCCGGAGAAGACACAAGCCGCATTCCGCGGTCTTTATCTTCCATCCCGGTTCCTTCCAGCCATAACGTAAGCGCCATCCGCCATTTAAAACTAACCGGTGCAACCGATGCATACGGGCGCCCGCTGTTGCTGCTGGACAAAAAAAGATGGATGGATCCGGTCACGGAAACACCAAGGCTCGGCACAACCGAAATCTGGTCGCTTGCCAATACAACGGCTTTTACCCATCCGATCCATATCCATCTTGTCCAGTTTCAAATTTTGGACCGCCGCCCTTTTGACTTAGATTTATATAACGAAACGGGTCAAATCGTATACACCGGCCCTGCCACCCCGCCGGAGCCGAACGAACGTGGCTTTAAAGATACCGTTGCCGCACCGGGCGGGCAGATCACCCGCGTCATGATGCGATTTTCCCCGTATGCCGGCGACTACGTGTGGCACTGCCATATTCTCGAACACGAAGACTACGATATGATGCGGCCGTTCCAAGTCATCGATCCGAATCTGCCGGCATCAGACGGCCCCCTTTTGGATTAAAGGCTGCTTTCAAACGAATCGAGCCCAACACCGGCTTGTAAAACTTTAACCGAGCGGAGATTTCTAAGCTGTTTTTCAAATAGATCACGCAACCTCCATACAGCCGGGCGCCGGCAATTTTAACGAAATTAAAAGTTGTTTTTCAAGTAAATCAAGCCCGAAAATCCTGGTTTCCCGGATAAATCGTCATAAAAGGCCATTTATCCGGGAGCCAAAAAAACGGCAATTTAAAAAATTGTCACATGCAAGTTTGGCCACTATCTGGTATACTAAAAACGGAAGCGGATTCATACCGTTATTTTTTTGCCGTTTATATACTACTTGACCAATTCATTCATTTGGTCAAAAAAGGGAGGGGGTTGCAATGGCAGACAGGAAAAAACTGATTGTGGAAGCAGCTGCGAAATCTTTTTCTGAATTCGGCTACAAGGCGACCACGATGGACCATGTAGCAAGAAGGGCAGGCGTCGGCAAAGGCACGATTTATACTTTTTTCAAAAACAAAGAAGAACTGCTCCAATATATTATGGAAAGCCTGATTGCCGAAATGAAACATTCAGCCGAAGAAGCGATTGATGCGCGTTATTCTTTTCACGAAAACGTCCATCACGTGCTGTACCAATTGCTGGAGTTCCGGTTTAAGCACCAGCTCGCCATCAAATTGTACGAGGAAGTCAATCTTGGCACACCCGAAGTAGTGGATGCCCTCCACCATGTGGAAGAATCCATTCTGAACTATATCAGCCAGTACATCGGGGAGGCGGTGCAAAAGGGCGACATTTATCCATGCGATCCAAAACTAACCGCATTTATTATGTTTAAAATGTATATTGCCCTGATTTTTGACTGGGAGAAAAATCATCCTCCCCTGTCGAAAGAAGAGATTTCAAAACTGTTTGAACTGTATTTTTTTAAAGGTTTATCGGCAGAAAGCCATGTGTGCTCATGAACGCAAAGGGTGCCATCTGATGCGCTGCCCAGCCATGGAAGCAGAACGCTGTGACAGCATGTTTTTTCGTTTTCTTCATTATTTTTTTACCCTAAAATGACCGGATGACCAATTTAGTCATCTATTTAAGGAGGCATTCAAAATGAATGGCTATACTTTATTTGGAAAAGAACTAAAACAAATTATCCACCAACCGAAAGTCCTGATACCGCTCATTGCCGTCATTCTGGCGCCGATCCTGTATGCCGGCATGTTTCTCTGGGCATTTAAAGATCCGTATGCCAAAATGGACCAGCTGCCGGTTGCAGTCGTCAACCAGGACGAAGGGGCAAAAATGGATGGACAGCAGCTCACACTCGGAAAAGATCTGGTTTCGAACTTAAAGAAAAGCGGCGGCTTTGATTTCCATTTTGTATCGGAACAGCGGGCAATGGACGGGCTTCGCGGCCGCCAATATTATATGGTAATCAGAATTCCGGAAAACTTCTCCAAAAGCGCCACCACTCTATTGGCCAAAAATCCGGAAAAACTTCAGCTTCAGTACATGCCAAATGACAGCTACAACTTCCTGTCCAGCCAAATCGGCGAAACGGCCATGCTGAAAGTAAAAGAAAAAATGGCGGACGAAATTTCAAAAACGTATGCGGAATCGGTTTTTCAAACGGCCGAAAAAATGGCGGGCGGTTTTAAAACCGCAAGTACTGGGGCCGCAAAACTTAACGAGGGCGCTGTTAAACTGGATGACGGCGTCACGGTGTTAAAACAAGGGACTGGGCGGTTGCTTTCCGGGGCTGCTTCATTGCAAAATGGCAGCACAAAAGTACACAACGGGGCGCTCGCAGTAAATTCAGGCGCAGTCGCTTTAAACAAAGGAATGCCCGTTCTTCACGCAGGCATCGTAAAAGCCGGGGACGGGGCGCAAAAATTGAATGCCGGGGCAGGACAGCTTTATGCCGGCGCAGTTTCGTTAAACAACGGGACGGCACAAGCCAATACCGGTGCAAAAGCATTGAAAGCGAATCTTGAAAAGCTGGCATCCGGTTCCATTACTTTTACAAAAGGCATTTCTGACGCAGCTTCAGGTGCAGAAAAACTGGCAGCCGGCACCTCCACTTTGAGCACCGGCCTGAACCAGCTTTCAACAACGGGCAGCAATTCTTTATTGTCTGGCGCTACAAAACTGCAAAAAGGCGCAGGCGATCTTGCATCGGGAAGCAGTCAGCTCACATCAAAGATGAAAGAAGCAGAAACAGCCATTCCGGCACAGCTTTTACAAGGCACATCACGGCTCAATGCAGGCGTTACGCAAATGAAAACGGAATTGCCGAGCAAAGTCGCAAAAGGCGTTTCCACCGAGCTCAATAACAGCATCGGGCAAATCAATAGCGGGCTAACATCCGCGCAATCCCAAATCAGCAGCGCAATGGCTGCCCAAATCGATTCAGTGACAGAAGAACAAATTAAACAAACAGACGAACTTGTGGAAACATTGGGGAAACAAGCAAACCTGCCCGATGCGCAAATCGCACAAATGAAGAAGGCGGCTGAAAATCGTATTCAAAGCGGGAAACAAAACGTGCAGGATAAATTGCAAGCCGAAATCAACGCAGGGTTTAACCAGATAAAACAAAAAGCCCAAGCTGCGGTTCCTTCTGAAGATGCGATTGCTGCAAGCATTTCAAACCAAACGAATCCGGCTTTTGACCAGCTTACAGCGGGCATTTCAGAGCTGAACGCCAATATTGAAAATGACAAGGATCCTTCGAAAGAAACAGTCAAAAGCAGCTTGCACAAACTTTACGCAGGCGCCGTGGACTTAAATAACGGGATTGCGGCTTTAAATGCCGGCGAACAGACCTATACTGCCGGTTTACAGAACCAGTTTATCCCGAATTTGAAAAAAGCAAATGACGGGGCAGTCGGCCTTCAAACAGGCGCAGAAAAACTTGCAAGCGGCCTGAAACAGATCAATAGCGGGGCGGGAACCCTTGCCACAGGCGCCGGAAAGCTGGCAGACGGTTCATCAGCGCTCGCAGAAGGCACAGGCCGGCTGCAATCCGGTTCTTCACAGCTTGTAAACGGCTCTTTTGCATTGAAAAACGGGACCGGTTCTCTCGTTTCCGGCACAAACGAGCTGCAGTCTGGTTCAGCGCGGCTCACAGCAGGCGCAGAAAAACTTGCAAACGGCACCGGACAGCTCGCATCTGGAACTGGACAGCTCACATCCGGATCCGGGCAGCTTGCATCCGGCATAAAAGAGCTGAACAGCGGTTCCGGTCGTTTGTCTGACGGGACAAAACAATTAAAGAGCGGGACGGCGGAACTGAAAAACAAACTGGGTGATGCTGCCAACACAGCAAGCAAGATCCAGGCAAATAACAAAACGTACAACATGATGGCCGATCCGGTCAACCTTCATACAACGCATTACGACAGGGTGCCGAATTACGGTACCGGCTTTACGCCGTACTTCTTATCCCTTGGGCTCTTTATCGGGGCACTGATTTTGACAATCGTCTACCCGCTCGTTGAATCGGCAGGCATCCCGAAAAACGGCATCAGCTGGTTTTTCAGCAAATTGGGCGTACTCCTGATTGTCAGCATCCTGCAATCGGTCATTGCAGATGTGATCATCCTTTCGGGTGTCGGCATTCATGTAAAAAATGTGCCATTGTTTCTATTGTTCTCGGTATTAACAAGCTTTACCTTTATGGCGCTGATTCAATTTTTGGTTACGTTTTTGCAAAACCCTGGCAGATTCCTTGCCATTGTTATCTTAATCCTGCAGCTGACGAGCAGCGCTGGGACTTTTCCATTGGAAGTCATTCCGAAATTCATCCAGTGGTTTAACCCGCTGTTGCCGATGACCTACAGCGTGCGCGGATTTAAAGCGGTGGTTTCCAGCGGAGAGTTCGACGTGATGTGGCAAAACGCCGGCATCCTACTGATTTATATCGCAGCTGCCGAAATCCTCACCCTGTTGTACTTTGTCATCCGTTACCGCCGCCAGTACGGGGCGTTGCATGAACATGCCGTAGCAAAAGAAGTTTAAAGTGACGGCCGAGCTGCGGGGGCGGTTTTCCTCTGGCCGGCTCGTACCAGATTGGATGCCGAGCATGACATTTCCTCTGGCCGGCTCATAACAGATTTAACAGGCTGCCCGGTGTAATGGCCGGGCAGCCTTTCTATATAAACTGAACTTAAGTTTTTCGCGTCAAAATCCATTACGATCAGGATAAACATGGATTCTTGTAACACATAAAGAAGCAGTAAAATTGAGTTCAATTTATCTATTTCAGCCCGCACCGGTTCCGGAAGCATTCTATTGATTTTTGTAGATACCGCTGGTTTTTGGGATGCGCTTCCTTTTTTGGATAAAAGTGAAGACAGCTTGCCGTTTTTCAGATTCCTTCACGTAGAGCGCGGGAACAGTACAGGCTGCCGGTAAAGATTCCGCTTTTCATTTTTGTACTTGCCCCTCCCCCCATGCTATGCACCTGGCAGCAGCCATATTTAAGTCCAGGATAAAAAACCACAAAAACATATTTTCCATGCCAAAATTCCTGCGAATCTTATACAATAGAAGTAATACAAGCAAATGTGGTGAAACGAAATGGATCAGATCATGAAGAAAGTTGTCGAAGCGAGTTATCTGACGGCGGATTCGGCCGCCCAATACCGTGTGATTTTGCGCTTCTTTTATCGACAACATGAAAGGATGCGCGACTTTATTGCACCGGAGGAAGTGCTCGAATATCTGCGTTCGCTCCCGGCCTTCCAGGATTATGCGGAAGAACAGCTGCACCAGCAGTTGGCCCAGCTTGTGAAATGGAATAATCTGGTTGCTCGCCAGGATATGACCAATGCCAAAACAATCGAAGAATATAAGAAAAAAAGATTCCGCTACCAGTGCACACCTTACACGGTAGAAATCGAGCGGATGCTGATCCAGCTTGAAAAATTGGGAGACCAGTTCCAAGGATCGCTCGAACGTTCGCAATTTGACCGCCTACTCGCCTCTTTGGAAAAACTGGAAGAGGAACTGGAACATCCATTGAATAAACCTGCAGCCGATTACATGCATATTTGGGATGACATTTTTCACTTTTTCGGGACCATCCGGACGAATACGGCGGATTACATCGCTTATATCAACAGCGAAAAGACGTCACAACGGATGCAGACGGAAGCCTTTCTCGTATATAAAAACCAATTTACGGCTTATTTGCGTGATTTTATCGTATCGTTGCAAAAAACTTCCCTGCAAATCAGGGGAAGACTGCGTGAACTGGATGGGCAAAGATTGGCACCGTTTTTTGAAAAACTCGTGGAACACAGGCGCCAAATTCCGCGATTGGAAGATACGGCAGCTTCCGAACAAGAATGGCTGGAAGAGTTCCACGAATACTGGGGGTCTTTGCGGCGGTGGTTTCTTGGGGGCAGCTCTTCCCAAAGTGAATTGGAAATGTTGCAGATGCAAACAAATGAGATGATCCGGAGAATGGCCCGTTATGTACAACGGATCAGTGAACGCCAGCAACATTTCCGGAGCCGGAAAAAAGATTATTTGCATCTGGCCAAATGGTTTGCCGAATGCCGCAATCTTGAAGAGGCCCATCAATTGTCATCGATCGTGTTCGGGGCGATGACAGTAAGGCATTTGCATCTGGAGGAAGCGACAACGGACAATCTTCATGCCGAGACATGGGAAGAACAGCCGGAGATGCGGCAAATCAAGCCGCGAACGAACCGGTACCGCGAGAAAACAAAGCCGGGCGCTTTCCGATCTAATCATGAACAGAAAGAAAAACAGCGGCTCGCCTATTTAAAAGAGCGCGAACAGGAAAAACAGCTGATTGAAAAATACATGAAAAACGGAGAGATTCGCCTTGCAGAAATTGGAACCGTAGAACCGTTTGTCCGGAAAGTGCTGCTCGGCTGGATTGGAAAATCAATGGCAGCGAAAAACCATGAGGTAAAAACGGATTACGGGATGACCGTAAAAGTTGCGATGAATCCGGATCATCTCATCACACTCGATGCAGAAGACGGGAAACTGATCATGCCGGATGTCGTATTTGAACGATCAGGAGGAGAGCGCTGATGGATCCGTTACAAATTTTTGATGAAAAAGCGGTGCAGGGAATGGACTTGTTATTCCATCATTATTGGATTTTGCGGTCCGAGCACCCGGACTGGTACCAGCTCATCCGCGAACGCGAAAAAGTGCTGCGCCGTTACATCAGCGAGAAATTTGGCCTTAGGCTGATCATCCATCAGCATTTTATCAAGCTCGAAAAAATCCCAGTGGAACCGGAAAGCTGGATGGGCATCCTGCATTTTCAGGAGCCGATGGATTATGCAATTTTTTGCTGTGCGCTCTCCTTTTTGGAAGGAAAAGCGGTGGATGAACAGTTTCTCTTGTCGGAAATGTGCCAGGAAATCCAAAACAATTATCCTGTAGAAGATGAGCTGGACTGGACGCTTTATCTTCATCGGAAGTCGCTCATCCGGGCAGTCCAAGCTCTGATGGAATTCAGTCTGATTCGCACAATAGACGGCGATATTTCTAGGTTCGACACTTACGAAGACCAGGAAGTCCTATATGAAGCGACCGTTTACAGCCGCTATTTTCTAAGAAGCTTTCCGGATGATTTTACAAGTTATCCGGACTGGACCGGGCTCCTTGAAGAAGACTGGAAACAAAATCAGGAAGATGAACGGCGTAAGCGGGTGTATCGGAAATTGTTTTTCTCACCTGGCCTGCACCGGAAAGATATGCAGGACCCTGATTTTCTTTATATCCGCAATTTCCGCAACCGGCTTTTGGAGGACATTGAAGAACACAGCCATTATAAACTCCATGTTTTCAAAAACACTGCATTTTTATCTGCCGCAGAACCGCGGAGTTACCATCATGTTTACCCGAATGCAAAAGGTTCCACGGATCTGATGCTGCAGTTGTCTAAGACGCTACACGACCATCCGGAAAAATATGTCCCCAATGAAGCGGGGGAAATTTTGCTTACGGCAGGCGAGTTGGAAGCGGTGATAGACGATATGCGCACCCGCCTTGAACGCGGGTGGTCGAAACATTTTCGAGATGCCGGTACAAAAGCGGTATGTGCGGAATTGCTCGAAATGATGAAAGAATGGATGATGGCGGAAACGGATGAAGCAGCGGGACTGATCCGGATAAAACCGCTGTTGGGCGTGCTTGCAGGCGAGTATCCGGCTGATTTTGAGAAAGGGGATGAGGAACCGTGACAGAAGGAAAATGGGTGATGAACCGCGCCGGCTTGTTAAATTTTTGGTATTATGACGATGAAGTTTTTGAATTTGCAGACGGAAAGCTGTTGTTGCGCGGCACAAACGGTTCAGGGAAATCGGTGACGATGCAAAGCATTTTGCCGGTTTTGCTGGATGGGAAAAAGACGCCTGATCGGCTTGATCCATTCGGCTCAAAAGCAAGGAAAATGGAAGATTATCTGCTTGGGGAAAAAGAAGTGTCCGGCCATGACGAGCGGACCGGCTACTTGTTTCTGGAATATCGAAAGCAAGGGACAAAGCAGTATATCACAACGGGGATCGGCATGCAGGCAAAGCGGCACAAAACTTTAAAATCATGGTATTTTGTCCTGACTGACAACCGCAGGATCGGCTACAATTTTGAATTGACACACACCCGCCAATCGGAACGGATTCCGTTGTCTGCAAAAGAGCTTGAAAACCGAATCGGGTCTGGGGGGCATCTTGTCCATTCGCAGAAAGAATATATGGAACTGGTGAACAAATATATTTTTGGTTTCCAGTCGATGGAAGCTTTTGAAGATTTGATCAAGCTTTTGATTCAGCTCAGAAGCCCGAAATTGTCAAAAGATTTCAAGCCGACGGTCATCTATGAAATTCTCGAGTCTGCGTTACCACCTTTGACAGATGACGAGCTTCGCCATTTGTCCGACACGATTGAAAGCATGGACGAAACGGAGCAGCAGCTTGAACAGCTTGAAAGAGAGCACGAATCGGCAAAAAAACTGGTGCGCCAATACGATCTTTACAATCAATATATTTTGGCAGAACGCGCCCAAAAATGGCAGGAGGCCGAAAGCAGGCTGCAGGAAGCAAAGCAGGAGGCCGGTACGTTAGCAGTTCGCTGTGAATCCCTGCGCGGAGTGATTGAAAACCTGACAGAAGATCAAAAACAGAACGAACAGAAACGCGACGTTTTAAAAGCGGAACAGGAACGGCTGCAGCACCATGAGGTATGGCGCCTTGAAAAAGAAAAAGGAGAGCAACAGGCCAGGTCTGAAAAGCTAAAAAGTGAAGCAGCAGATCTGGAGAAAAAGTGGGAATTAAAGAAAAGCCAGCTTTTAAACATCCGCTTGGAACAGGACCGGTTGGAAACAGAAAACAGCAAGGATGAAGCCAGCATGCAGGAGACGCTGGATGAACTTGCACTGGATGCCGGAGAAGCGGCTTTCCCCCAGCACGAGATCAATGCCGGAGACTTTTCTCGGCATGAAGGGGAAGCTTTTGATTTTTCTGTTTGGAAACAGGAAATCAAACAGCACAGCGGACTTTTGCAAAAGTTGCAGCAACTGGCCGGAGAAGCGGAGCGGCTTCACGAGATGCATATGAAATTGCAGCGCCAGTCATCTGCCAAAAAGCAGGAAATTGACGAACTCCGTAAACAACTTGACCATTTGGAGAACTGGTTTACCGAACAAAAACAAGAACTGGAAGATGCCGTGTTTTTATGGATTGAACAGCATCCGGCCCTCCCCTTTACAGACGAACGACTCCGGCGCATTGCCGGCGCGCTGGACGGGCTCTATGAAGAAAACCGTTATGAAGCGGTCAGGGAAGAAATTGTGAAGGCGGCAAACGATTATATTTTGCAAGTGCAGAAGGAAATTTCCCGCGCGGAGCAGGCGCAAAAGGCAAAAGAACAGGAATTGGCTGAAGCCGAAGAAACACTTATGTATTGGAAAAACTTGAAACTTGCCAATCCGGAGCGCCCTCAGGATACGGAAGCTTTCCGCGCCGGTCTCGATGGAGCAGGGAAACGCTATCTCCCCTTTTATGCCGCGGTGGAATTCCAGGATCATGTGACCGAAGCCCAAAAAGCCAGAATTGAAGCGGCACTCCGGCAGACGGGAATTTTGGACAGCCTGATTACGGAAGAACCGGTTACACCTGTGCACGACCGGGTTATCCGTCCAAATCCGCACATTCTCGGCTACACACTTGCCGATTACTTAAAGCCGGATCCGGATAATGACAGCCCGGTATCAGCCGCACGCATTGACGAAGTGTTGCGCAGCATTCCGCTTGAACCGTCGGACAGCGGCTTTCACATTGATGCGGATGGCTCTTTTTCAGTCGGCTGCCTTGTTGGCCATGCTCCGGATGAAGGACCTTCCAAATTCATCGGCAGAACATCCCGGAAACGGTACCAGCAGGAAAAAATAAAAGAAACAGAGCAAACGATTGCTGAAATCCGCCTAGCCCTTTTGCAAATCGAAAACCGCCTTTCGGAATGGGCTAGGAAAGTACAAGAAGCAGAAGATTGGAAAGCGGGCATTCCAGATGACAAAGATTTACGCGACCTTGAAGAACAGATTGAAAAAACAGCGCGCAGCCTGAAACAGGAACAGGAATTTCTGACAGAAATTGACCGCGATTGGAAACAAGTATACCAGCATTTGCAAAACATCCGGCTACAGCTGCATGAGCAAGGAGCCGGCTTGAACCTTGTCCTTCAAAGTGGTCCGCTCGATGAAGCACTAGCAGCTGCGAAAAGTTATGAAGAACATCTTCACAGCCTGGAGCTCATTTTTCAACGTTTGTTTTCCGGGCGCAAAATGCTTGCGCGTCTTGCTGCGGATATCCTTGAAAAAGAGCAGGAACTCGATGAAATTCGCGGTGAAGAGAACATCCGCCGGTCAGAATGGGAGAAAACGGTGGCAAATATTGAAGCGATTGAGCAGCAGCTGAAATTGCAGGGGATTGATGAGGTTCGCGCCCGGATTCAGGCAGTCCAACACGAATATACCAGTACGGAGGAAAAAATCAGGGAGATCTACGAAGAAAAGCCGAAAAAAGAAGCAGAACTAGAAAAATGCACCACCAATTTGTCTCTTGCCAAAACGCGTACCACGTTTTGGACAAATATGGCGGCGGAATGGGAGAAACTCGTAAAAGCAGAACTTTCCCTCGGCTTCGTGGAGAGCGAGCACACAGAACCGGAAAGCATTTTGACGGCGTTTTCTGGTGTGCTGGAAAAGTATGACCGCGCAAAATTAAATGAAAACTTGACAAAAGTTTTTTTCAACGAACAGTCAAATTTAACAGAATACCGCATGTCTGAGTTTACAAAAGAAGCGGACCCGCCGGATTGGTTCGCTGAAAAACTCGATGACTATTACGAAACGTTCAAAAAGGAATGGGAAGGCTTGCGGGGCCGCCGCCTCATCCAGATGGAATACCGCGGCCGCAGGGTGAGCCCGTATACGGTACTCGAGTCTCTTGAAAAAGAACTTTTAAACTTGCAAAGTTATTTGGATGAGCAGGACAGAAGGCTGTACGAAGATATTATCGTCAATACGGTTGGCGTCATTTTGCGGAACCGGATCCAGCGGGCAGCCAAGTGGGTAAAAGAAATGGATGCGATCATGAGAAACCGGGATAATTCGTCCGGACTTACTTTTTCGATTGCCTGGAAGGAAAAAACGGCGGAGTCCGAGGATGAGCTCGATACAAAAGATCTTGTCGCGTTGCTGCAGCGCAACAGCAAGTTTTTAAACGAGGACGATTTGAACCGGATTACGAAACATTTCCGCTCACGGATTGCGGCTGCCAAAGAACTGATTGAAATCCGCAATGAAGGGTCGACGCTCCATCAAGTTTTAAAAGAAGTGCTCGATTACCGGAAATGGTTCCAATTCGTGCTGTCATACAAACGTGCCGGCGAGCCGAAACGCGAACTGAGCAATACCGCGTTTTTCAAATTCAGTGGCGGAGAAAAGGCAATGGCCATGTACATTCCGCTCTTTACAGCAGCCTATTCGCGCTATTTGGAGGCAGGCAGTATGGCGCCGTACATCATTTCGCTGGACGAAGCGTTTGCCGGGGTAGATGAAAACAATATCCGTGACATGTTCGAAGTCGTCGAGCAGCTTGGATTCAATTACATCATGAATTCGCAGGCGCTCTGGGGTGATTATGACACCATATCCAGTCTTGCCATCTGTGACCTTGTCCGCCCGAAAAACGCCAATTATGTGACAGTGATCCGTTACCGGTGGGATGGGCATAAACGGTCGATTGTAGAGAAGCCGAAAGAATCATTGGCAGGCGCCACCCCGGATCTGCTTTGAAAAGCGTTCATCTACCCGTGCGTAGCCGGGATGCCAGAAGTCATTCCGGTCTCTTTTAATCGGCGTAAAATGGTCCCTGAAAGCGGGCAAAAAGATATCCGGTTAGGGCGTGGGAAAAGGAGTTTGAAATGATGAAGGATGCGATCGATCTGTTAAGGAACGAACCGGGGATGCTGAAACTGTTCCACCTTTTTAAAGAAAAATACCGTTCGCTCGGCCATATTGGGGGAACAGTCAGCCTTTCCGGTTTTACGCGCACCGAACTGGAGGCGATTGCCGGGCTGGCCGGCACGTCCCCTGATTTGCTCAGAGAGAAAAACAAAATTTCGCTGCGGGCATTTGAAAAAGCGCTGGCACCGACTGTTTTCGGAAAATACACCCTTGTCGAACTGCTTGAAGCGGTTTTGAAGGAAAGAATTTTTTCCAAAGCGGAAGAGGAAGAAATTGAGAAAAAGAAAGAGGAACAATTTTTGGCACGGCTGACGGAAACGATGCCGGACGGAAATGGGTGGTGGCGCCGGATTGCCAGTAAAACGGCTGACACGCGTTTTATCTGGCATGCATACAAGCAGGACCCGGATACGTTGTCCGCACAGCTCAAAATGGTTTGGAAAGCTTTCACGATGCTTCCAGAAGAAGGGAAGTACGAACGGATTCCGTTTTATTCCCAACGTATTACCGGGAACCCGCATTTTTTTGATCAAACCCGTTTCGCGGGCAAGCTCTTTATCCACTGTTTGTTCACCGACCAATGGTTAAAAGGGCTGATCGAAGAAGTGCCGAAAACAACGGAAGAATTGAACGAACTGTACGCAAATGCTGGGCTGATGCGGGATGACTTATGGAGTTTCGTGACATGCCGCGCATTTTTGGCGGAAACCGAAAACGGCCTGCACCCGGTCTGGCGTGAAGCCGCAGCTACTGGGACGGTCATGAACGTCCCAGTGAAAGAATTATTGCAGCTAACGAATATTTGGCCACGAGCGGGAAAAAAGGTTTGGATCATTGAGAATTCCGGTGTCGCTTCGGCTGTGCTTGATGCAGTGTCCGATGCGCCTGTGATTTGCACGCATGGCCAGTTCCGCACTGCTGCCTGGATCATGCTGCAACATCTTGCAAAAAACGGCTGTACTTTTTATTATTCGGGTGATCTCGATCCGGAAGGCGTTGTCATGGCAGAGCGCCTCAGCAGCCGTTTCCCGGGGCAAACGGTATTTTGGCGGATGGATCCGGATGCATACTTTTTGACCCTGTCGGAAGAGGATATATCCACCCGGCTTTCCAAGCTGGATGCGGTTCAATCCCCTGAACTGCTTTTGGTGGCAAATGAAATGCGGTTAAAGAAAAAAGCAGGATACCAGGAAGGCCTTGCCGATTTGTTGATAGAAGATTTGAAGAAAAGATGGTTGAGTGGAAAAGAAGCATGACATTCGTCAGATTCAGCTATATAAAATGAGTTGAGGTTTTTCCATCCACATGAATCGTTATGCAGAATGTCCCCCGATTATCTCATGCCGATCCTCAGCCACAAACTTCACTTATAGGGTGCTCAATCAGCGGTCTTACAATCACGGGGGAAGCCCCGTAGACCCAAACAGTACAGGCTGCCGTTAAAGCTTCGGCAGCCTGTTAGGTTACAGACACCCTTTCCCTATTGATTTTCCTCACAAACGCAATGATGAGCCTGCAGATGAAAAATTTGCCCATCATACTGAAAAAAGAATGATACCATGTCCACCCTTTACTCCAAGCGATCAAGTTCGTTTTTTTCTCAGCGATGGTTTCCATCATGACTTGCGGGAGGGAAATCAGAAGCACTTTAAAAATTTGGCTCAATGGTCTGCTGTTTAACGCCCATTGATTGTAGTAAAGCAATAGCAATGGATAATGCACGAGATCAAAGGGCAAGTGGATCTTAAATTTATCAGGAAATGGCCGGATCTTGTATTGAATAAACCCTTTCTTTACCAGATAGGTGTCAGCAAGCAAATTTCCTGCAGCACTGACAAGATAAACAATGATCCAATCCTTAAAGGAACGTTTTACGATGGCAAATGGCAGTAAAGCAATGCCGATTGCAGTGACTAATGACAATAATGTTACTTGGTGTTTTCGTTTCATTTTTTATCACTCCTGATTTTAATGAAGGCGATATAAAATGAACTTCAGTTTTTACATCAAGTCCGGGCGTTGACTGATGACTCCTTTTTCCATTAGGCAACAAAGATGCGAAATGTTGTTCATTTTATATACAGCAATCATTTGTTATTTTCTTTTCCGATGCCCTTTTCTATAAAAAGCGATGCAGCATGGGCCGCCTGATTCCCTTCCTGATTTCAAACACGGAGAAGGGTCTTTTCTGCAAAAACAGCCCCATTTTTTGAGGCTGTTTTTTGAAGCTATTTCGTGCTCTTATTTGGCGTGTTTTCGCCGGCTGTTTCGAGGCCGGTGCTCGGAGCGTGGCCGGTTTTGAAATGGTTTTGGCTTTTTCGGACCGCTTCCGGTATTTTGTATTGTTGCTCGTTTGTTTGGTTTTCTCCAGTATTTGGCATTTCCAGGCTCCTTTGCTTTCGTCTCATGCATAGGATGCCGGCTTCGAAACGTGTGTAATCAGGAAATTTTTTACAATCCCATCACGGATAACTACGGAGTGCTGAGAGCCTGCGCGGATTTTATGGCTCCAAAAATTTTTATTATGATGCCATGAAACATGTTTATCATCCTGAATTTAGGGAAAAAGAATAAAATTCGCATGTTTATACACAATTATTTCCACAGGTCTGGATAACTTTTCCCAAGTTCTTGTGGCGTTCAGACTTTTGGTGCAGCCTTTTTCGATTTTACTTAAGAAGGAGTTGCCCCTTTGCCGCAGAAAGGTTCCCGTCTTTTACCTTTTAAAGGGGTTCATGGTGCGGTCTGGCATATTATAATTTAAAATGCTGGATGCCATCTTGCAGGTCCTGAGCCAAATGTGCAAGCGCGTTAGAGAGGGACGAGATTTCTTCCATCGTTGCCAGCTGCTCCTCGGTTGCTGCACTGCTTTCCTGGTTGGCTTCAGCGGTCTTGGTGGAAATAACCGCCAGTTCTTCCAGCGTTTTTGTAATTTGGGCGCCTTGGTCATCCAATGACTCAACCGAAGCTGCCACTTCCTGCACTTTTCCCAACACATTTTCCATCGATTCAGAGATTTTGATAAACGCAGCGCCGGCATCCGAAGATTCTTTTAGCCCCGTATTGACCTGATGATGGCCTTCTTCCATCGCTTTGACTGCATGTGTCATTTCCGATTGGATATTGGAAACCATCGTCCGTATTTCATCCGCCGATTTTTTGGACTCCTCTGCCAGCTTTCTGACTTCATTTGCCACCACCGCAAATCCCTGACCATGTTCCCCGGCTCTTGCCGCTTCAATCGTTGCGTTTAAAGCCAGCAAATTCGTCTGCTCTGCAATGGACGTAATAATTCCCATAATCCGGCTGATTTCCTCAGACCTTTTCTCCAGGCTGCGGATAATGTCAGAGGCATTGGCAACTGTTTTTTCGATATGATTCATTTGGTTTTGAACATTTGAAACGGCCTTGTCCCCTTCTTTTGTCAGCGTATTTGCAATTTCAACCGCTTTTTCCATGTCTTCGCTGTTCCCGGCGATTTTGTGCAATTCCAGTGACATTTGTTCAACGGTTGCTGTCACTTGCTGGATTTGGACCATTTCGTGATCCGTCTTTTCAGCTGCCTCTTGGGTGACCTCGGCAATATGCTCAGAAACCTGGCTGCTTTGTTCGGCACTCGCTGCCAGCTCCTGGCTGCTTGCTGAAACCTGTTCAGAAGCTTCGCTGACCTGGCTGATGATATTTCTTAAATCTGAAATCATTTCATTTAATAAGCCGGTCATTTGCCCGAGCTCGTCCTTATTTTTCACATCCACTTTTTCTATATTCAAACGGCCTTCCGCAATGTTTTTTATGGCTTCGGAGACAACCCACACCGGCCTTGAGATTGCCCGGCTCAGCAGCAGGAGCAGCCCGATTCCGATCAAAATGGAAACGGCCGAGATACTGCTGATCAGCAAAATAAGGAAATGCACGGTTTTTTCAGTCTTTTGCTTTTCAACATCCAGCACGTGGTTGATCCCTTTCACAAGCGCATCTGTTTGATTGCCCAGTTCCTTACCTGTTTGCCGCCCGGAAGTGGATACAAGCTGCAATGCCTTTTTCTCCTGTCCATTTTGTTTATAGGCAATTTCTTCATTTAAGATTGCTGTGTACTGATTAAATAATGCTTGCTGCTCTTTTACATTGCTGATGTTTGACGGGTCGGTCAAGTGGCGCAGCAATGCTTTGCTTTGGGCTTTATAGTTGTTTGTTGCCTCTTTATAGTCATCTAAATAAGCCGGTTCGCCGGTCAGCAAATACCCCCGTACTGCGGCTGACTGTTCCCTCACACTGATCTTTATATTTTTGGCGGAATCCAAGTTTTTCGTTTGAACACCGATCAGTTTGGCATACGTGCTGTCCAGCTTGTTTAACCCGATATAGGCACCGGCTGAGACAATGATCAATAGTGACAAGATAGATCCAAATACCAAAAATAATTTGCGGGAGACGGTTAATTGCATGTTCTCTTACCTCTTTTCTGCCTTTATTTTACTTTCTATTTTATATCGGCAGAAATGATGGTTTTTGGAGATGGATGTGAATCACAAATTTAACAATTTAGGTAAATGCTTAAAGATGATCCAGCTTACGTTTGTATGGTTTAAACACAGCCGGCGATCGGGGGCTAAAAAATGTCCCTGAAATCCCTTTGATTAATTTCTGCTTCAATTTCCCCAACCTTTCCCCGTCTTTTCCCCGCCTGACCTATTTCCTTTTACCTGCTTCAAGGTGGCCACGATCAAAAAGCTGACAATGACAAGCAAGAGCCAGGAGCTTACCTTGCCGAAGTGGACAGGGCTCCAGGCGTGGGCCTGATCCGGATATTGCCAGGCGCCAAAAAATGTTGCGATATTTTCAGCGATCCAGATGAAAAAGCCAATCAGTACAAAAGAGAAGGCAACCGGCATGCTGTAGCGGGTGCCGTTTACCGCATATGTAACCCGGGATTTCCAAAAAACAACGAGAACAAGTGCGGAAAGCCACCAGCGAATGTCGATCCAAAAATGATGGGTAAAGAAATTCAAGTAAATGGCAGCAGCAAGCGGAAACACGATTAAAAACGGCGGCCAGTTTACGAGCTTAATTTCAAGCCTCCGCCACGCCTGGCAAATGTAACTTGCGACGCTCGCGTACATGAATCCGCTGTATAACGGCACACCCAAAATTTTCACATACCCTTTTTCCGGATAAGACCAGGAACCCATATGAATTTTAAAAATTTCCAGTGCAAGCCCGATCAGGTGGAACAATGTAATGACCTTTAATTCGTCCACTGTTTCAAGCCGGGAATGCACCATCCACCATTGCGTGAAAAGGCAAATGATAAGCAGCCAGTCATACCGCGGCAAAAAAGGGAGCGGCACAATTTTTGTCAGCGCCAATGACGCAAAAATCACAACAGGAAACAGACAGGACAGGGCCTGCTCCCGGGCAAATAAGAGAAGTTGGACGAGCGCCCGCTTCATTCGCAGCCTTGCCGTTTTTTTCTGAACATGCTTTTGAACGGTTGCCTCCATGGTCACTCCTCCATTGTTTCCCGGTATTCCAAAATATCGCCGGGCTGGCATTCCAACGCTTTGCATATCGCGTCCAAAGTGGATAACCGGATTGCCTTTGCTTTTCCGTTTTTCAATATCGACAGATTGGCCATGGTTATGCCGACCCGCTCCGAAAGTTCCGTCACACTCATTTTCCTTTTTGCCAGCATGACATCAATATTGATGATGATCGCCATATTTTCCACCTCAGACCGTTAAATCATTTTCATTTTTTATTTCAATCGCTTCCTGCAAAAGCCTTTGCAGCACAGCGGCAAAGACGGTAATGACCGCTGATGCAAAAATAATGAAGAAACAAATGACGAGAATTCCCGGTGCATCATCTCTATCCGCCATAAGATAAAAAAGCGGACTGCCTGCCACGTATAAGAAGCCAATCGCTGCGGCACAGTATTTAATTTTTTTCAGAGCCGTTACGGAACTTGCCGAAAAAGCAGTGTTTTTGTCAATCAAACCCAAGAGTATGAAAGCCTGGTACAATGCAAAATAAAAAGGGAGTGTTGCCCCGTAGATTACAAGCAGCACGAGAAATGCCATGAACGCAAAATCCGGAACCAGGTGGGCTGCCAGTTTTCCAATCTCCGGCACCACAAAGATGCACAAAGCAAGAATTGGGATGCCAATCAAAATGACCGCCAGCCGTAAAAAGAGCGTAGATCCCCGTTTCATAAAAAAACACCTCACTGATGAATTGTCGCTTTGATTTTAGCATAGGATTTATCGTTTCACAATAAATAGTTATTGTATAGCAATGTATTTTTATCTTTTTTCAATGTATCTTCCCTTTACCTTCATTCCCGGTAAACGGCCCGCCACTTCACCTTATTAAAAAAAGAAAGCCGGAAACCATTGGATCCGGCTTAAAAATTCCCGGTTTTAATCGGGGCGTTTCTTTTCATTACTCATCACAATGATCACATTCATCCGGAATACCCGGATCTACCGTAATGTTCTGTTCATATCTTTGATAAACATGGCGCGGAACGTTTACAACATGTTGCCTGTTTACTTGGATGATGGGATGCACATAAGTGACGTTTCTTTCAACGTAAGTGTCCTTATAAACATACTTCGGTTCGCAAAATACCGTGTTGTTGGTACGATTGGATTGATTGCCAGTGTTGTTCATATTGCCAGCGTTATTCATATTGCCAGTATTTTCGTAACGGTATTCCGGCTGTACAGCATTGTTGCTTGTGCTGGTATTGCCCGCTGTTTCCTCACCATAGTGATCGTGCATCCAAGGGACGACTGGTGTCTTTTTTCGCCGTTTTTCCAATCTGTTCACCTCCCATTCTTTTTTCAATATATTAAATGACAGAAAAGAACAGATTGAAACGGACGAGTAACCAATGGGACATAAATTCCGCCGCCAAATACCTCACTTGACATATCGGAATAAGATGATTAAGATGAAAAAGGTTAACAAAAGGAGGGGGAAAATTGAACATTTTATACATTATCATCAATCTGGCCGTCTTTATCATCCTGTTGGCCGGTTTGTATGCAATGCAAAGAAAACATGTTTCGTTTTCAAAACGCGTTTTCTCGGCATTAGGCATTGGTATCGTATTTGGCATTATCCTGCATTTCTTGTACGGCACCACGTCGTATGTGACCAACCATACGATCGACTGGCTGAATATTGTCGGCAGCGGCTATGTTTCGCTGTTGCAGATGGTCGTCATGCCGCTTGTCTCGATTTCCATTTTAGCGGCTTTTACGAAGCTGAAATTAACCAAAAACATAGGAAAAATCAGCTTTCTTGTACTCGCCATTTTACTTGGTACAACTGCGATTGCCGCTGCGCTCGGAATCGGATCCGCGCTTCTGTACGGGCTGGATGGCATCCACTTAACGCAGGGGACCGCTGAAGCCGCGCGAAATGCGGAACTAAAAACAAGCGTCGCCAGCGTAAAAGATATGACCATTCCGCAACAAATCGTTTCATTTCTGCCGAATAACCCGTTTGCGGATTTAACCGGCGCACGCCCGACTTCTACGATCGCGGTTGTGATCTTCTCCGCTATATTGGGGATGGCCTATCTCGGGGTAAAACGCAAACAACCTGAACAGGCGGAACATTTTGCAAAAATCGTTGATACTTTGTATACGATCGTGATGCGGGTGGTTACCCTTATTTTAAGATTAACACCCTATGGCGTACTTGCATTGATCACCAAAGTCACAGCCTCAAGCGACTATGGCGCCATTGTCAAACTGGCAAAGTTTGTTCTGGCTTCTTACACAGCGATTATCGTCATGTTCCTGGTTCATTTGCTGCTCATCAGCCTGGCAAAATTGAGCCCGGTACGATATGTGCAAAAGGCGCTGCCTGCACTCACTTTTGCCTTTACTTCCCGTTCCAGTGCTGGTACGCTGCCGCTCAACATTGAAACGCAAACGAAACGTTTCGGCATTTCGGAAGGGATCGCCAATTTTTCGGCTTCCTTTGGCCTATCCATTGGGCAAAACGGTTGCGCCGGTATTTATCCGGCAATGCTGGCCATCATGGTTGCTCCATCTGCCGGCATCAACCCGGCAAGCCCGTCTTTCATCATTACGCTGATCCTTGTTGTCGTTGTCAGCTCATTCGGCGTAGCGGGTGTCGGCGGGGGTGCCACTTTCGCATCGCTGATTGTATTGTCAGTGCTCAACCTGCCGATCGCGATTGTCGGCCTTCTGATCTCTGTTGAACCATTGATTGACATGGGCCGGACGGCATTAAATGTCAGCGGCGCCATGACTTCCGGTATTTTAACCGGCAAAATTACCGGTGAAATGGATAAAAAAATATATCAACAGGAAGATGCCGATCTTCTTGAAGCATAATAGAAAAAAGCTCCGTTAACGGGGCTTTTTTCTATTATGCAACCGGCTGTCGTGAAAACGGGAAATCCGTTAAAAAGCAACGGCTAAACTAAACCAAACGATCATGACGATCTGTATCAATACTTTGGCGATGCTGCTGCTCAGAAATCCAATGATCGTGGCAACGCCCACTTTTACAGCCTGGACGGGGTTTTTCGTCATCAGGATCTCCGTTATACATACACAAACAAACGGAACAAGGATAATCCCAAAAGGCGGAATGACAAAAGAGCCAACAATTGTCGCAACCGCAGCAACCCTTTCAGATATTTTGGACCCGCCGTATTTTTTTACAAAATATCCGTTTGCAATGATATCCGCAGCAATCAGAACGATGCTTAGGATGACCATGCTGATCCAAAACCAGACAGACAATGCATGCGGATTAATGAAAAACTGATAGACTGCAAATCCGGCCCACAGCATCACAATAGATGGAATGACAGGATAGATGATGCCTGCAAAACTTAAGATGAATAAAATCACAATGGCCGTCCAAAGGATAAACGTCAATCAGATCCCCCCTCTGCTCCCGGCATGTCCGGGACTGCATGAAAACCGTGATCATTGAAGGCCAAAACAGTCATTCCACTTTAACTTCCTTTCCCCGCCCCATGTACCATTTGTAAAACATCCAGGCAAATTCGGCAGGAACATCCTTTACCCCGTTAAATTGAATCGGTTTTGCACGATTCATCGTTTCAATGGAGGCAAGGCCCAGCCATTTTTGAAAAAGGTTCCGGGATACGCGCACTTCAATCACTTTTTCCCGCTTGGAAAGGAACAAAGAAGTCGTAAAAATGCCCGATTGCAACTGAATAAAACGGTCATTCAATACATATTTCGTATGTAAATAACCGATCCATCTTGCGACCAGTATCGATACGAACAGAAAAGCGGACAAAAGCCACCACGGAACACGCAAGCCGAAAATTTCCGGTTTCCAAAAATATAACACGACTGTGGCGATGATCCAAATCCAGCTCGGGGCAAACAGCCGGACCCATAAAGATTTCTTGGGGAGCTGCCTCATCTCCTGTGCCACTTCATAGTCCGGCAATATCTCGTTGATGATTTCGTACGCCCTTTTAACCGGCAAAAAAGGATACAGCGAGTTTAATTCAAGTTTCTCTCCTTCAAAGTCAAGCCTTCCTGCACTCGTCAGCTTGACTTCCGCCAGCCCGAGCAACCGTTTCAACAAAGACTGTTCCACTTCAACAGCCTGCACTTTATGCTTTTCGATAAAAAAAGACGTCTCTTCAATTACCCCTTTGGTAATATAAATCCGCTCTTCATCAGAGGAGATCTCATATTTCCCATACTTCAAAAAGGTCCGTGCCATGCCGAAAACCACCGCGGCGATGGCCACAAAAAGGACAATGCCCGATACAATCCACCAGGAACCGATTATATAAGAGAGCATCCCTTTCGCCGTTTTATCAATATCGACAATATCGTCCACATTCGAATAAAAAGAAAAAAATACCGGGATGACGGCAAGCGGACTTAAAGATGTAAAACTTGCTTTTAACGTATCTTTTCTCGTCGGTTTAAAATGGACCACCCGTTCCTTTTCCTTTTCTTCCGCATCCGGTTCAAACGTTTTACGCTTATCATTCTGTACGATGTCAATGATTCTTTCCGCTTCTTTCCGGGTAATCACTTCAAATAACACGGCCGCTTCATCCCCGGAGATACCGGTTTCAAAGCTGACAGAGGTGACATGAAAAATCCGGTGAAAAAAGGATGTATGGCGGTTAATGTTTTGGATTTTCGAAAAAGGAATCGTTCGTTCTGTTTTGTTGAATATGCCTCTATACAGATGAAAGGCGCTTTCATCCAGTGCATATTTATGTGTGTACCATTTCAAAAAATGATATACCATCACGATTGCAAAAAAGAGCAAAAACAAATATCTGCCATATGTAAGCATGGGAGAACGGGAACCGGCATTTACGATAAATAAGATAATGAAAAGGATGAAATAGCTTTTTACAAAATCACCGATACGAAACAAGATCAAAAGGGGATGGTACCGTTTTTTCTTCACGACTCCACCTCCCTGATTTTTGCATAACGCGCAATTCGGTTTCTTAACGCAATGGCCTCCTCTTTAGGCAGAGCCGGAATGGTATGGGACGTCCCCATGGTGTCCACAGTCACGGAACAGAGCCTGTATTTCTTTAAAATGGGGCCTTGTTCGGTTGCAACCGATTGGATTTTGGTCATCGGAACCAAAGAATGTTTCTCGTTCAGCACACCCAATTTCATTTGTAAAAATTCTTCGTTCACATCGTAACGCCAATTTTTATAGCGAAAATACGAACTTATCCATGACCAGATCATACTGCCTATATCCAACACGAGTAAACCGTATAATATCCAGCCGATCCATGCCGGCCAGGCAAAGCGATGGTCGAGATAAAGCAACACGGCGAGAACTACAACCCCTGCTCCGGCCTCCAGCGTCTCACGTATGATCCAAACCTTTATTGCATCTTTGGATAATGTTTGTCGAGGTTCATTTATATCTGAATACATTCCATCACCTTTAAACATGTTTTCTTCATTTCAATTCCTGGCAAGAGATATGGCTTTTCGCTTTTCCCATGCAGCATATTCCGATATACAAAATTAAAGATCAATTTCCAGTTGATCCGCCATCAGTTTTATGATTTCATCCTGTGACATATCATTTGTTAACATGGTTTCACCCTTTACCCCCAGTTCGTCTCTCGGATTCCACCAGGTACGCAAAGCTTCTTCCCCGAATTCCGTTTTTTTCAAACGCATATTATGGCGTCTGACTGTTTCCCAAAACGTTAAGCGAAAATAATAAATATACACCTTTGGATGGTAGAATTTCATTAAACGGGACAACATTTCCCCGTAACGGTTTTTGTTTAAAATGCCTTCGACAATCACAAATCTGCATTTTCCTTTTCCATATTCCGCAATTTGGCGAATGAGCTCAACGGAGAGGTTCCCATCTTTGTCCGACACCTTTAACATTTCACGCCGGACGGTATCTTGTGAAACAAGAAGCGTTCCAGAACCTAAATGGCTTTGAAGCCTTTTGGCGATCGTTGTTTTTCCGCTCCCGGAGTTTCCCCTTATGATAATCAGCTTTGTTTCCAATATAGCACCCTCCCCCGGATTAACCCCCGAAGAATAAGTCCAGAACATTAGCGGCGGTAGAGGTTTGTTTATGATAGAACTCCGAATAACCGCAGTTTTTGCAATACACGACAATGAACGTATTGGTCTGGACATCAAATAATTTTGACAGGCCTGTCCCCGTCATTGCCACTTCTTTTTTCCCCGCATGCTTAGACCCGCACTTCACGCACCCTTTCTCAGACATGGCGCTTCCCCCTCCTTATCATTGTTATTTTTTTATACGGGCGGCAGCGGAAAAAGTTTCAGGCATTTCAACTGCATAAGGGGCAGCAGGGATTTCTGATCCCCCTTTAAATCACAGGAAAATTGGAAAATATGTTATAACCCACATTTCGCATGTCTTAAATAAAATTCATTCTAATTTTTGAATGAACTATATTTAAATGGTTTGGTGGGATGATATCTTCTTATTTTTGAGGAATTTTCGATAAAGTTCTATTGAATTCGACATTCTTTTCATGAATTCCTCCTTCAATAAAGTTCAATTATCTCTCATTTACTCGCATATTCTCCAAATTTCATAGGTATTTGATTTACACCTAATCGTTGTCACACCTCTAAATAGATATAAGCAGAATTTTCTTGCAGGGTAAGGTCCATCCTAACAACCAAATTGGATATATTTGGTAAACGAAAAGGTATAACCGTGCATAAAATCTCCACACAACTCACGGTCGCTCACCCTCCTATGTCTCCCAGGATCGGGGTCCACACATTCCTTCGTCCTGCGTATCCATGAGGTGGAGGCCGGATATGCTCCTCGACTGGGTCATAATGCCCGAATGGAATAAATAAACTCCGGCTCTGCACTATTGGTGTTTTTATTCGGAATAAAGCTGTATTTAAGAGCTACCTTGCTTTTTTAAGCTACCTGTAATGTTTCTATTTGAGGCAATCCTTGCAATAATTTTGCCCCATCAAAATCGCATTGCTTGTTGCCAATGGCAAATAGGACACGCAATAACTTACAACACAAGGCTATGAGTGACTGCTGTTTCTTCAACGGGTGTTTAGGGCGCTTTGTATAATATTGGTGCAGGGCTTTAAACGCCGGATTGTGCACAACCAGCGGGCGAATTGCCAGATACAAGGCTCTTCGAAGCCTCTTTCTTCCCCGTTTGGTGATGGTTGTTTGCCCTTTAAACTTCCCTGAACTATGTTCTTTCAATGAGAGCCCTGCTAAATTTACAAGCTGTTGGGGGTGGCTATACTTTGTAATGTCACCCACCTCAGCGAAAAATAAAGCGACTGTGGTCTTTCCCAGGCCTGGGATAGCCATCATTTGCCTGGCTCCCGGGAGATCTTCTACCAGGCTTTCCAGTTCTTGATCCAACTGTTGGATTTGTTGATTGTAAAGCTCATACTGCTCAAGCAGGCAGTCTATTTCCCGTTTGGCAAACTTCATGCCAACTTGAATGCCAATACTCTTTCTGGCTGCTTCCACAAGCTTTGTTGCCTTTTTGATGCCGACACCTCTTTTAACCTGTGTCTTCCATTTCTCAAGCACTTCTTCAGGAGTCATTTCCTTGATTTGTGAAGGAAATGGAAAACTTTTTAAGGTACAAAGGGCCGCTTTGCCTTCCCAGTCTTTAAATACGTCAAAAAACTCCGGAAAGTAGCGCTGAATAACGTTTTGAATACGGCCATCTGTGATCATAAGCTGTTTAACGAGCTGATCTCTTAATTTGGCGCCTTCTCTCAGTTCGGCATAAATGCCGTCCAGGAGATTGGGTACGGAGTATCGCCCGTCCTTAATCAGCTGTGCAATCACTTTGGCATCTTTCGTATCATTTTTCGTTGGCGAATTGTCATCCAGCTCTTTGCTTTTCTTGACGTGCATCGGGTTGACCAAAACAAAATCATAACCCTTAGCCTTAAGAAAATAGGCAAGGCTCAGCCAAAAATGCCCTGTTGGTTCAACCCCGAAAATCACATGGTCTTTATGGTTCTGTTTTCTTAGTCTTTCCATCCAATCCAACAGGGTTTGAAAGCCATGAAATCGATTTTCAAAGATCAGACGTTTGCCAAACTCAATGCCTCTGTCATCCTGCGCTCGTGCGACATGTTTGTCCTTCGCTATATCAATGCCGATAATGAGCGTTGATGTCGTGATTTGCGAAATCTTGTGATTCTGGGTATAATTCATGGTGAGTCCTCCCTGGATATCAATTAAGGGTCCATTTTTGCTTTTGAAGCTCTGGACACCTCGTATCATACCAGGGGGGCTCTTTTTTGTGCAAACCTCAAATTTCCTTCATTACAGGAATGCTCCTGTTGTGTGTTATTCGCCTTTGTTTTCGACATTTTTTGACACGTATATTGATAGATCATACCCGCATAATTCAATGATTTTTTTGGCTTGTGAATCAATATTATCGGGTAAGAGCCTTATTTTTTGTTGATTTTGATTTATAAGGATCACGGTGATATCTTCTAATTGCTCTAACAATGCTTGACCTGTGGGTTGATAGAGTTTCCTTTTTCCTTTCAAGATTAGAGATAGGTTCTTTTCTTTCAGTTCTTTTCTAACTCGATATTCTAAAATTCCATAGATTAATAAAGCCATCACATACACAATCCCTA
>Ga0207748_1000363_pt1 | contig 34628 bp, 31 predicted proteins | sample HigsolmetaGSP13D_FD_184841 | JGI IMG/M metagenome (GOLD analysis project Ga0207748, IMG submission 184841) | High solid enriched microbial communities from the Joint BioEnergy Institute, USA - SP1-3-D (SPAdes) | ecosystem: Engineered > Bioreactor > SSF (Solid state fermentation) > Aerobic >...
GGGGGGGGGGGGGGAGCGTGCCCAGCTCGGCCAATGAGCCAGCCGGGCTCATAACTATCGACCTGACCAAAAACAAAATACTGCTTGACTACAAAAAGAGGTCACGGCATAACCGCTAGTTAAGCGCAGTCAGGGCTGGGTTTTCTTTTCTGGTTGACAATAATCAATTAATAGGAAGTGGTGGCTGGGATGTGAGAAGGAAAACGATGGTCCAAAGGACCGAGTAGATTTATTTATTATGTACCTTTGTGAAAGAGCTAAGTAAGTCGATGTCCGGGTAGTAGGTAGTATTACATATCATATACAGTATAATGTTCATGTCGGGATTATCTATCTAAAAATTCATCACGCCTTGCTCCCTCCGTACTTCCTGAGCAGCTTCTGCATGATCGACACCGCTCCGGAGCGATACCCGCCTCCGAAGATGGCGTGGTGGTTGAGGTGGTGGTATCTAACATGTCGTCAGTTTGTACAAATTTAGTGAATTTCCACCGGAAAATGGGGGAACAGGGGAACGTACAGCTCATACAACTTCACCCGGTCCTCGTACTCCTCGACCGGCTCCGTCTTGGGCACGATGCGATGGTACTCGCTGAAAAAGGTGCTCCCGAAACCGCCAAACATCCTCATGATGCCCAGCTCGTACTCGCTGTGCGCGTAGCACGCGGACGGATCGTAGACGACGTCTCCGGCCTCCTCCGCCTCGTCCTCCCTGCGTCCGCTGCCCACGATCCGGCCGTGGCCCGCGTTTCCGCTCCACAGATCCCCGTGCACGACGACGGGGATGATGCCTTCGCCGTGTCCGTTCCTGTCGTACCCGAGATGGTCGTCCCCCAGGAGCGCGGGGACGACCTCGGACGCCGTCTTCTCGACCAGCTCTCGGAGAGCGGGATCCTTGCCGTTCCGCCTCTCCGACTCCGCCAGGACCGTCATCAGCCGCTCGTTGGCGTAAAAGTCCGCCCACGACTCGCGGAACCGGTTCGGCTGCTTCGTGTCGCCGCAGAACGTGGGCACGGGGAAGCCGAACATGCGTTTCCCGCTGACGGGGTCGGGCGGCGCGGGCGTGCTGTGCAGTTTCCCCAGCCGCTTCGCGAGGGACGAGCCGGAGCGCCCGCCGCCGCCCAGCTCGAGGAACTCGGTGGCCAGGAACCAGGTCCGGCTGCGACCTCCTTTTCCTCCGCCGCCGTCGTCCAGCGGGCCCCAGGCCAGTGCGCGCGGGCAGAAGCCCGGGACGATGGACGCGATCGCGTTCAGGGACTCGAATTCGCCGCGGAACATCTCCTCCGCAGCCTTGTCGTCGCTGGAGGTCTTGAGGAAGTACTGCCGCTCCTCCTCGCCCTGGCCGTCGGGGGAGGGGACGGTGGCGCGGATCTTGCCCGTGGTGGTGAAGCCGGAGCCGAGGGCGGAGGTGGAGAGGCTGGATTTGGAGGGGTCAGCGGGGAGAGAGAGGGCGCGGATGATAGCGCTTGGGACGGGTGCCATTGTGGGAGGGAGTTTTGATAAATAAAAACGATGGGCTGGGGCCTGAGGTGGAAGGTATTGTAGGAAGAAGTATTCCGTGTGGGCGCTGCCCTTTTTTGTTGCGGGACGTCGTTAAGTGGAGCTGGGTGGAAACGAGAGTATCGCGGCCCTGCAGCTGTCAGAGCTCAATTGCAAGCGGAGAGGAAGGAATTGGATGCTTACAAAGCCGGATGCAGAAGCGGTTTGTGGGAAAATAGATGGATGTCGAGTTCTGGACGAAAGTCCATGGCGACGCGGCGCCCGGGGTATGACGTTCAGTTCGTGCGCGACCCCGCCGCGGCTTATCGATAAGATAAGATAAGGGGAAGCCAGAGATATCTGCTGAGAATTTGTACAGCGTACAACAGGGCGCATCCTGTCATAGAAAGCACAAGAAATCTTACACCTACATGAGATTGTGAGTTACAGTCAAAGGGAGACATGAGGATCTGTACATGAGCCGAAGTTGAGTAACCCTTGTGCCTAACTACCGATATATGCAAGTTCGACGCAGTGTCGAGCATGAGAACAAAAGATGGTCTGCGAGTCTTGGTCACATAATCGCGTACACAGGACAATACAACGTGCTTGCTGAATGAAGATCCCAACGCCGCCCATGAATATATATCCGGACATCTTGTCCGGATCCTAATTTTCGTCATCATTGACACATACACATCCAGCCATGCATGATCAAACAGATTAGAGAGGGAAGGGTGAAAGGAAAGATGTTTCTATACAGCTAGCAGAGAATTCATGAGGTGCAGTGCAGTCCTTGTCCGCTCCCTGACGTCCAGATCAGGGTCGTCCTGCAGACTCTGCAACTGATCCAGGAAACCCAGAGACTTCAGCTTCATGGCACGCTCGCGACAGGCTTGGCGGTCGCTCTGGTCGTCCTCAAATGTGAGGTTGATGACCACCCAGACGCAGTTGACACGCACTTTGCTGTTTGGATGCTTGAAGAAGTCCACCAGGTACTTCAGCAGGTAGCGATGCTGGACGAGGAGCTGTCGGTGTCGCGAAAGACCCGCGGCAAAGTGTATGACCAGGTACGTCACGGAGATCACGATCTCTACCGGCACGGGCACCGTCCTGTTCGAGTCCCGTCGGCCGGGCACCTGGATGGTCCGGGGCCGCAGCTTGTCCGCCATAGCGTCGAAGATATCGTTCTGGCCAATCTCCTTGAAGAGATAGTCGATCATCTCCGGGGCGCCGGGCCCGCATATGACGTTGCGCAGCAGGTCAAACGTCTGTTCTTGCACACCAACGTCGTCCTGTCGGGCCTGTGCTGTCTGGTCAAGATCACCGCTCAGAGCAAGCTTGCGACGTCTAGCCGGGTCGGGAATGAACATCTCAAGACTAACCCTTTGCTGCGGGATAGCATCGGTCATTTTTTGGTCCTCGTCTCCGCCCCTGACGTCCTCCATGGGATTCAGCAGATCCACCTGTTCTCCCGCCGAGTTCGACGTTCCCATCGCCAACGTCGATCCGTTTTCCAGATTTGCATCGATGCTTCGCTTGGCCAACGCGTCAGTCGGGTCCTGGGTGATGATCTGTTTGATCCAGCCAGGACCGAGAGACTCGATTATTTTTATCTTGATGTCATTGGCCGAGTTATACGCGACATGCTTGAGAGCCCACAGCGATTCCAGCCGCAGCCGTGTGTTGGACGAGAGTGCGTGCTCGCAGAGGATTGGAAGGATATCCGCGGAAATGATTGCCTGGATAAGATATCAGCAAGCGGAGGGAGGGAGGGAGGGGGGGGAACGAAGGATATGGCAATGACCCACCTCTTTCATCGGACTAAAATCGAGTGCCAGATTGCATATTACTGTCGTGGCTGCGATCTGCACTTCAATGTCGGGATATTTGATGAGCTCGAAAAGAGGGGTAGCCACGCCGGCATCGATCAGGCTCGTCCTCAAAACGCTGACAGACCGCGTAAGCATCCTGGCAGCACCGCAAGCGGCAAGTATCGTCGGCGTCGGATTGCCGTCCGCTGCCGTGTTCTTGGTTCCGGTCGCGGCGTCCGACGGTTCACTGGGACGTGGTTTGAGCGAGTCGATGATATATGGCACAACGCCGTTGTCGCAGATTGCCTTTCGGTAGTCATCTTTGAAGGGCGCAAGAGAAGCCAGGGCCTTGAGAATACCTTCGCGATATCGCATGATATGGCACACCAATGGAGAGTATCCAGGGGGTCCTAGCCGAAGCTCTGGTTGGGCATCCGGACGCGATGCGGCCTGTCCGCCCTCGGCATTCCACATCGATTTTGTGTTCTCTTGTATTGGGTTATACGTCTCCTTGAGCAGCTGCGACAGCTTCTTGATCGCACCGCTTTCGATCGCGTGTTTCTGCAGCTCCTGCGCATCCATCACCAAGGTCGCCAGCACGGACGGTGCCTCCTCCTTCACACGGAGCGACGTGGAAATGAGACCGCCATAATCCACGCCATGTTCCTCCGGCACCTCGTAATCCTTGTCAAACATTCGAGTGAGTATCGGGATCAGAAGGTAACTGAACATGGAGATTCGATGCTTCCGGGTCAGCTCCAGGCGGAACAGGACCGTCACGAGACGAGCCGCCATCAGTCGAAGCATGCCGGTCTCCTCCCGCACGAGATACAGAAGCCACGGCACAATTGCACTCTCGTCCTCGTCGCCAGGTGTCGCGTCGAGGAAGGAGAGCGTCGTGTTGAACATGGGGCCATGCTTGCCGTAGCTGCTCTGGGTGCTCAGAGGTGGAAAGTTGCTAGAAATCTTCGATTGCGGCACAGGCACAGCCGGCAAGACACTGTCAATTGGGTTCGAAGCGATCTGGCGAGGCACCGCAAACCCGGACAGATATGTCGAGCCCCAGGGGGCTCTCTTGATGTCGCTGGGCGAGAATTCAGGCAGCTGTTTTGGAAAGACGGTTACGATCCCGGGAGACGAGAGGAAGTGTTCTGCCCGTGACTTCGAGTGCTCGATGATGACTGACACCGCGCGGAGGATAGGCGCGAGCCTTGCTCTCGGCGGCGCCGGTGGAGGCAGCGTCCCCAGTGCACCCGGATCATGCACATGCTCCTCCGCACCCGGTAGCACAAAACCCTGGGCCACAACGAACGAAGCCACCTTCACCGCCAGAGCGTCCAACACGCCCGAGTCTGCCAGTGCGGCCTTGTGCGCCTCTTCCGTGCAGAGCTTTGCGATGAGGCTGGCAGCGAGGATGATGGATGTCTGGGTGTTCTGGGAGGGAGACGTCTGGCCAATGATACGGGCGAGACAATCAATGTGCTCCTTGGAGAACAGAAGATCTGCCAACTGCGCACTCCCGGGCCACAGCTGCTGGCTCAGGAGCGGGAGTCTGTCTGCTATCGCATTGAGGGTCTTGAGGATGTGAAGTGAGAGCGGCGGCGGACAGTCAGGCGACGAGAGGATGGAGAGGAGGGACGAGGGAATATCACTGGCGAGGATCGGGTAGATGAACGGCGGGCCACCTGAATCGTCGTCAGTGGATCAATTATCCCCTATCTTTCACTCCGCGAGTTGAGCGCATGCACGGGGGTTCTGACCTTGAGCCAAGCTTCCTACGATGATCACAGCCTGTAGACACGCATCCTCTTCATCTGATCTGCCGCTCGACGCTTCACCCGGCCTTGTCGACCCGTTGAGCTGCCCGGCGGCGGCCCTCTTTCCACTGCCCCGTCTCGACGCCAGGACCTTGGACAGCAAGGGCACGATCCCCCAGCCGATCCAGGCTTCCTTGCGCTGGTCATGACCGATGAGCTCGTTCTTCAGCGCCCGCAGTGCGGCCGTCTGGGAGGCCTGGGACTCGGGGTTCTGCAGCTCGAGGAGGATCGGGGGCGTCGCCGCTCGCGTCATCGTGAGAAGAGGGCCTGCGCCTCCAGAGAGCTCTGTGGGAGCAGCACCTATGCGTTGAGCAGGGGATACAGCGCAGTCTGCAGGTTCGCAGCCTCAGGGAGCCTAGAGAGCTATCGATCTGCCTCTGTGATCCAGCTGGACAGGAGAAATGCGGAGTGGAACCGGGGCTAGAAGAGCTGCCCGTGTTGGACTCTGAACAGGCGCACAGGCAACGGGGCAGCAGTGTGCGAGAAAAACAGAGGAAGCAGAGTCCTGGTGGAAAGAGGTCGTCAAGATCTGTCTTCAGCGATACTGATATCAACAGTCTCTCAGGCCGTGACGTGGCGAGCAGAACCCGCCGTCTGGGGATCGCAGCGCTGGCGGGAGCGAAGTCGATCTCCGCGCTGAGACGCCCGGCCATACCATCCGTACCGTATCGCCGCCGTCACCGTCACATGACCACCTGCCGGCTGCACGCACGGAGCGTGTGTCCGGTATGGTAAGGCAGCGTTGGGCGCAACAAAAACCTCCTCCTGCACCTCCTGTGACGTCGCGCGTCCTCTCCATCTCTCCCTCTCCCCTCCGCGTTTCTCCCTGCGCGACGCTGCCTCTCCTTCACCGGGGTCCTGGCCGAGCAAGATGCGCCTGCGCACATCCTCTGCACCGGAGACAGACACCCGCCCAGCAAGCTTCACTGAGGTTCAGTCGCGCGCCCACGTGGTTCGCCTGTTGCGGGTCACCGCCAGCCTGCGGACGGAAAGATGATAGCCTCCTCTCCCTCCTCCGCCGCCCTGCAATCGGCATCCCACTGCTCGCCCTCCTCGCGCCCTGCGCGCTCCCATCATGAGCCTGCCCTGTCCAATTTCTCCCACGCCTCTCTTCATCCGCCCCAGTCCTCCAGCGCTGCCGCTGGTGCTGTCCCGCCCCGAGCTGCTGCTGCCCCGGCCCCCTCCCGCTCGCGGCTGGCCCAGGGGATAGAGGAAATCCGATCGGCGCTCAAGAGACACACCGTCGACGCAGGCTCGCACTCCTCCTCCTCCCGCCCGGGGCCCTCGGGGGATCATCCTCGCGGCCACATGTCCGCCGGGCTGAACACCCACGGGGGCGGAAACCGCACCGCAGAAGACGCGGACACCAACGACTCGAACAACTCGACTGCCAGACCGGGAGCCGCGCCAGTCGCTGCTCCATTGGCCCCCCCGATGCCTGCACCGGGTGCTGGCGCCAAGCGGAATACGCCAGGCGTCGCGAATAATGTCGGCTCGAACCATGCCGCGCTGCAGCAGCCGCCGGACGTTGAGACGGAGGGGTCGCTGACCAAGCGCCTTCGACCGGCCAAGCCGCCGGTGAAGCTGCTGCCACGGCGCTACGAGCTCGCGAACCCCCGCGACCTGGTTGTTTTGATCTCGAGTATGCTCATGGAGCTCATCCGCTTCAACGACAAGATCCCCCTGCACGAGGGGCGACTCACGCGATTCCATTCCCGAACTCCCCCTCGAATCTCGGTCCACGACTACCTCCAGCGACTGACCACCCACGCGACCCTCTCGCCCCCGATCCTGCTGAGCATGGTCTACTACATCGACCGGCTCTGCGCCCTGTACCCCGCCTTTACCGTCTCCAGTCTCACCGTCCACCGATTTCTCATCGCCAGCGCGACTGTCGCCAGCAAGGGCCTCAGCGACAGTTTCTGGACCAACAAGACATACGCCCGGGTTGGCGGCATCAGCGTCGCCGAGCTGGCCCTCTTGGAACTCGAATTCCTGTTCCGCGTCGAGTGGAGAATCGTCCCGCAGCCGGAGGTGCTTGTGGATTATTATCGGAGCCTCGTCGAGAGGTGCGAAGGATATCAGATTGAGCCGGAGGAGGGGATGGCCGGGAGCGAGGATCCCGCTATCTCACCCCGTCAATGACCGGATATAACGGGGTAGTTGCTTTGAGTTGACAGCCACTGACCATCCGTGAAGGACCAAAGCCGGGCAAAGGTATTATAGGAGTTAGAAAGGCACATCGTTCCACAGTGCACATATGATCCACTTGGCGGATGGACGGATCTAATTATCTCTGATCTGATCCTCCCTTTATTTTTTTCTAGCTCTCTTCCCGTCCTAGTATCTATTACCCGAGTCGGTCGAGTATCACCGGCTCTCGAATTATCACATTGTTTATCCTACATCAGTTGTCTGGTCTTTGTGGATATTTTTTGTCTTGTCTCATTTGGTACACGCAGCAGTTTGTTTGGAAGGGGATGGTGTTTGTTTGATTCCCAAAGCGTTTCGGGAGGCTATCTGCGTCTTGTACGGTACATTTTTTCAGATGTTCTTAATTTTACTGGTCAGTATTTACGGGGTTAATTGAACTATGAGTTTGCGGATCTCCGCGAGTGCTTTCGTTCTATTATTTCTTGAGCCGTGTGCTGTAAGGTAGACGACAGTTGTACCCGTTATTGCGCAATCTGATATAGGATTGTTCCCAAAGGCTATCGACTAGGGCTTAGGTCTTAGGGCCAGGGCTTGCTGCGGGGCTGCGGGAGCAAGGGCTGGAGCTGCGGACGCTCTCGACATCAGTTCTCCGACTCCCGGCGCAACATTATTATCCGCGCTTCTTGCGCTGTTATCCCTTTTCGTTCAATTGATCTCGATCCCCGGTCTGATTTGAAATCCAGCCGTGATACGAAGAATCAGCCCTACAGAGCCATATGGTTGCTCTAGTCCGGACCGAAATCTCCCCGCTTCATCTATCTCGTACCACCGTTCATACCGTACCCCGCGCGAAGCGCTACTGCTTGCGCGCGTCGACGATACCATGGCCACGGACACGACGGGGATTTTGAGAGGCGTGCGGCCTCTGAATGGGCAGATTGTGCCCATCAAGACGGTGCAGGAGACGAGGGTGAAGGAGGAATTTGGTTAGTGCTGAATGGCCCAAACATCATTATTGCTACTTGCGCAAATTATTCTATCTCCAGTTGAGATGGTTATATCTGGCTGACTGTGACTTCATTTTTCTGAAATGAATAGCGGATGCATACGTCGTGGAAGTTAACATGAAGTCTGCGGCGCAGGTTATCAAGTACGTGAGAATAACTCCGTTGGATCAATTTTTATGGTTTACCAATCTACAACAAAGATATATAAATCCATTGCTGACGAATAATTACTATTTACCGGTTAAAGAGCCCTCGACTCCGCCTTCCCACGAGATCCCTCCCTGTCCTTCCAACACCTGCGCCGCTTCGCGAAACACGACGCCCTCCCGGACCATCTGAAGCCGACTGCAACTCCGGAGGAGTCTGCCGCTGTCGTGCCGACCATCTTCGTCCTCATACCGCCTCCGCTTCCTGAAAAGTCTGCTCTCGAGACAGTCCTGGCGCCGTTTGCGCCGGTCTCGTCTAACAAAGACGATGACGAGACTCAGACTCAGACCGCGACCTCACCAGCATCAACCCCCCGTCTCAACATCCAAACCACCCGCATCCCCCTCCAACCCCCGATCAACCTGCGCCAGGCGGAGCAGTGGTCCCGCGACCTGTGGCCCGTGACATTCAACCCCGCCGCGCAGCGGGGCATGGTCGTGCCGCCTCCGCACATCCTCCGCAGCGCGCGCGACTCCATCCAGCCCCGCGCGGGGCGCTACCTGGCACTTGCGCGCAGGGTCGCGCAGGAGGCGATCACCTCGGGCCGCGGGCGGGGCGTCGGCGCCGTCGTCGTCGATCCGGAGATCGAGATCAACGACGACGAGGACTGGATGAGCGGTGTCGTCGCGGTCGCGGGCGACGCGAGGTACGCTCGTCGGGAGGGAGGTCAGCCGTCTCTGTGGGAGTCTAGCATCGCTGCCAATGGGCCTGGGCCGAACCCGGCCTGCAAGAAGTACGATCCTGACCTGGAAGGCGGGCCGGAACTCCATGCGCTGATGCGCGCCGTGGATATGGTCGCGAGTCGACGCCGCGCGGATGATTTTGAAGATACCCCTGCTGGTCTATTGTCGTCGTTGTTGGCACCGGACTTGACGCCGCTGGAGCGACACTTTCTCTACTCTCCGCTAACAGCGGCACGATCTACCCAGAAGAAACAGCAGCAGCAAGAGGAAAAGGAAGAAGAGGGACCATGCCCATCAGACAATCCACCCTCCTCCACATCATCACCAGATCCCAAACCAACAACGTCAACCTCCCGCATCCTCACCCGCTCCCAGGGCGGCTACCTCTGCACCGGCCTCGACGTCTACATCACCCACGAGCCCTGCCTCTCCTGCTGCATGGGCATGCTCCTTTCGCGCTTCCGGGCCGTCGTCTTCCCGCGCCGGGGACGCATGGTCACGGGCGGACTGGCCTCCGAGCCGGTCGTTTCTCCGGTGCGGGATCCTAACCATGACGATTCTGAGGAAGAAGAAGGAGAAGAAGAAGAACCTGGGACAGGAGAAACCACACCCAAGGAATCAGGTGAAAGGAAACCTGAGACGAGGGGCGAGAACGAGAGGAACTACTACGGCCTGCACTGGCGCAAGGAGCTGAACTGGCGGGCGCTGGGGTTCGAGTTTGTTGAAGATCCCCATTCCGTCGAAGATGATGATGAGTACAACAAGAAGCTCGAAGAAGATTTGAAAGTGGAGGTTGCGTTTCATGCGTGAATGAATAAATGGAACGGATACATACATATATGTATATTTATTTATCTTCGTCAGGGAAAAAGAAGGGGAAAGAAAGAACGAGGGAGTTCGGCGTCACTTTGTACACTACATTGTTCAGTTGGAGATTGATAGCTGTCCGCTGCTTGATTGATACCAGATCAGGTCAACTTTTGTGGGCTGTACTGCTGTAAAGGGTGTACATACGCAATGGCGGATAGAATAGACGGGGACCGATAGCATATGATAGAAATTCACTAAAAAACTGTGATTAAAAGGTCTGAGCGATTTCTAGATCAATATTCTTACATGCTAGATGCTGGTTTGGACACCAAAGTACGGAGTGCCACTCCTTTACCAAGATACCACTATGAGGATCATTGACTTTCATAGTCATCGATTTTGACGGAAAGCTATTCTACATACTCCACGGTGCGGATTCAGATGAAAGGTCATAAATCAGGTCGAATCCTGCCCAGGAGAAACAGTTCCATGACCAACCGGCAAGACGACGGATGACTGATCGTCTGATCGTCTTCCATCATTACGCCAGTCACTCTCGGATCCGTTTCATGACAGACAAGACCAAGACCGGGAAGAAATCGTAACAGATCATCCACATGAATCCATCCATCGCAGGCAGCGCAAATAAAGCAGGCTCGTCACGGGAAGCTCAGACCGAGCTATGTCCCTGGGAAAGAATAGAAAATAGGAAATGGTCATATCCACTTCACCAAGCATGATACCGTAAAGATCCCAAGACCAAACCAGGCCGCCAACTGCTCTCCGTCATCCGGTATCGTGACACATCAAATACAAGCCAGAGGTCAGATCAGCACATCGTTAGATAACGTCCAAAACGAGTCAAATCTTCTCCGGGTCCAGGTTAGTGGCCACGCAGCTCGCGAGCACGGCGGGAGAGCGGCGGTATCTTGCGCAGGATAGGATCATGTGGAGTGTTTTCGGCAATAGACATGTATAGGTTCTCCAGACGCTGAATGAGGATGTCCATGATCTTGGGGGCGACTTCGCGAATGTCGGGATCCTGTACCAAAGGAATGATGTTAGTAACTGATCCACGCAGACACCGACACATCTGACATCTGACTAACCATCAGGTTGACAGTCTGGAGGGCGACATCGAGCCAGCTAAGGCGTTCCGCCACATTGGTTTCAAGGGACGAGGTAACAGCAACGCCAACCGAGAGGGCTACAATTGGAGAGAGTCCGGTCAAATACGCAGGGTTCAGACGAACGAAAAGATTATCGAACAGGTCAGCCTGCTGGGAAGATTGCAACCACTATAACAATGTCAGCCGTGGGAAGTACTAGGTCGTCGTAGAATGTGCAGAACTTACCCTGACCGATCCCTCCTCGTATCTGCCCTCGTTCATAAGCTGCGCGATTTCGGCCAGCTCAATGTCCTCTGGAGTTCTCGCCGGAGTTGCCTCACTAGAAGTAGCGGAGTAGGCGGTCATCTGGTGCTGCTGAGAGTTACGCCTGCTCTCCTCCTCGCCATTGCGGGAAGCTAGACGGCGGTTGAGCCGGAGAACTTCGTTCTGGAAGCCAGTTTGGGCTGCTGCCATCGACGCAACGGTGTCAGACAGGCTACGGACCAGCGTGGTGAGCTGATCAATCTTGACGGCGTCATTGTGACGCTGAATCTCGTACTGCTTCATCTGCACCTGCATCTGGCGCTCCATGTCGGAGCCTATCTTCTCTACGGCACGCAGCGCAAAGTTCTTGAAGGTAGGAGTGATCGTAGTGTGCAGCGACCTGGTGAATTCGTTCTCGATGTGCGAAGCAAGCTTCTGAGCAACCATGTCGGATATCATTTTCATGACGTCCGGCTGCTGCACTGCGCGAGCAACAGCCTCGGGCAGAGCCTGGCGCACCTCTCGAGGGATCGCATGGCCAAGCTGCTGCGAAATGGCATCGTTGAGCTGCTTATTCAAGGCCGTTGAGGTGACGTTGGTGATGGCAGGAATAACCTCAGTCTGGATGCTGTTCGAGATGATACGCGCAAGGTTCTTCTCAACGTTGTCAGAGAGGGTGCTCGACACTAGGCGTAACACTTGATCCTGCTTAGCCGCGGCTGCAGCGTCCCAAGCGCGACGGTCTTCATCGAAGCGGCGCTGGAGTGCCTCAAGCTCGCGGCTGAGGGTCTTGGTGAACTCCGTGGAGACATTCTTCTCCATCTTCTTGATCTCCGCACCAAGGGTGACCGGCTCACTAGAGGCCGGAGGGACCGGGACCGCGGCAGGCTGTGTGGCGTTGATCGCTGCAGAAGGAACTGGCGTTTCAGTACCGTTCAACTGGTCACTCTGTGAAAGGTCGCCGTCTTTGGCGGCTTTGTGCGGAGAAATGGCGCGACGTTCGAGGGTGGACTCACTTGCGGTCTGAGGTGGTGTCGGTTTCGCGTTGGTCTCCTTCACTCTAGCCGCCGCGTCACCGGTAGCGCCCTTCTTCTTTTTCTTCTTCTCGGCCTTTTCGACACCGTTCGCCGCCACCTCTGCCTGTTCTTCACCTGCTTTCTTCTTTGCGGCAAGCTTCGTGGGCGACTGGTTGCGTGTAGAAGCAACTGCAGCGCTCGACTCAGCCCCAAGCTCTGGGACCTTCTTGGTAGCCTCCTTGGTGACGGCTTTCGGGGGAGTTGGGGCCGCGTCACCGTTAACGGATGGCTCATCTGCAACGTAGCTGGGGAAAGTCTGAAGGTCAGAGATCTCGATGTAACCCTCCTCTAAGGCGTTGACAGGGCGGATGATCTTGTTATCGGCAGTCCAGCCCAGATCCTCCTTCTTGATGTTGAGGCATGTTACGCCTCGCGAATGCATCACGTAGAGTTCAAAGAGGCCGTTGTCTTCCTCTTGGCCACGAGGGCTGCCAGGAGTCTTGGTGATGGGAAGAAGGTCCAAGCTTCTCAGCTGGCCCTTGGATGCAAAGGAGATCTCCCGTATGCCACTCATGCACGCGGTCGATTCGGGTTTCGGCAGGTGGCCATCCTTTTCGTTCGAGCGCTTGATGAAGGAGGCCTGCGACATCGGCTGCAGGTTGTACCTCGGAGCGGACAGGTGAACGAAATAGATCGAGTTCCTTGTAGGATGTCCGACAACGATGATCCCTGATCCCGGATGATACGCCACGCTGCAAATGGCATCCGATTCATTCTCGTGCGGGAAGTTCAACTCCTGCACGGCCTTGCCCAGCCCAATATCCCACAGCTGCAACGTGTGGTTCTGCTTCAGTCCAACAAGAACATAGCGAAGAGCCATCGACTTCACATAGGGCCGCAATTTATCGATGAACAAGACTGAAGTGGGCCACGACTTTTCCGAGGGCGAGCCGGTGACAAAGGTGTTGAGAGGGACACGGACCTCCTGAGGAGTAGTGGCGGTATTTGGGTTGTCGGTCAAGTCGCGGATATCCCAAAACCGCAGCCTGCCAGTCTTGTCGAGAGACGCAATAACCGTGTCGTCCTCGCTGAACACAAAGTCTTTTCCAGCCTTACCGGTGGAGATCTTGAGAGCTCGCTCCTTGAAGAACTTCTCCGTGTCAACGGTGCGCTGAGATCCTGACACCCCGTAGTTTGGATTCATTGCTGCCCGAGGACAGATCACGTAGATATTCTTGCCACGGCCGATGCCGAAGAATTCGGGGTGACGAGAACTCCGTTTGGCACGCGTTTTCAGCTGGCCACCAGAGGTATTCTCGTCCGAGGCCGGGTACGGGGGGAAGATAAGGCTCTCGCTTTCCAGAGCGTCCAATTCGAACAAGTCCTTGTCCGGTCTTGAAATCGTAGCCCAGTAGACGGTGCCGCTGACGCCAATGCCGAGAACCGCCTGCTCCTTCGAAGCGGCGGCAGTTGCGGCCGTGGTGCATAGGGTCACGTTAAAGATGCGGTCGCGAGTAGAGCGGAAGACCTGCTTGTCGCTACCATCATCTTGACGGATGATCCGTATGCCACCGTTTTTGGCCAACGCGTAGACGATATACTCGGACGTAGCTGACGTCAGGGAGCGGTCCAGCTGGTCGAAATCTTTCTTGAGGCGAGCGACATCCATAATGCCGTCGTCACGGAGGGACGGCAGCTTTCCGGAATGCGGTTTCAAGGTGATCGAAATAAAGGGCTTAAGAGGGAAATTATGAACAGGAACAACCCGTTCTCCCTCTTTTGCCGCGCTATCCTCCGCACTCTCCCAGCTGTCGGCAACATCCTCTTTCGTAGTCTCGGCAGCGGGTTCTGGGACCTTCTCTTCCAGAACCTCTTTGCCCTTATCCTTGTCCTTGCGCTCTTTCACATCGGCGGCAGTCTCCTGGGCCTTGCCGGCGAGGGGAGGAGACACGGGTCTGGGTTCACCTTCGACGGTTTTCTTCACCTGGACCGGTTCCTCTGCACCGGCCCTGGCAAGAGCGTCCTCAACCTCCCGGTTCACCTGCTCTGCGATTTCACCAACGGCCTCAGACACTGCCTCCTTCTTTTCTTCCGCGGAAGGAGCAGGCGCAGTGATTGTTACATTCCCGTCAAAGCTAACGGCAGGCTGCTCCGGCGTAGGCGCTTTGGGTGACGGTACCGGTTCGGCCTTGGCATTAACGCGAGCGGTGTCCTTCTTGGGTTTCATAGCCTCTACGGCAGGGCTCCCACTACGGGAGCGCGACTTGGGCTGCGGCGTCCTGTTCCGAGGAGACGCAGCGGCGAGTTGCTCAAAAGGATTGACGTAGGTAAAGATAGTGTCTTTCGACGGGACTGACGGCTTCGGGACGTCGAACGGAAGCGGTCCAGGACTCTCACCCGAGCCAAGTACGTGCATGCGGGGATCCTTGCTCTCCGGAGCCGATGTCTCCGCAGGCTTGCCTGGTGCCGCGTTCTCATCCGTGGCCGGAGTTTGAATGGCGGGAGACTTGGGAGGTGAAGCGGCGCTCGGTGGCGGCTGCGCTGTCGGCTTCACTGGCTCTTCCGCTTGGGTCTGAGCGGGCTTGGGGCGGTTGAGCAGCCGAAGCAGCATCTCCTGCGTGTTTTCTGGCGCAGGAGCCGCGGGCGATGGTCCATCACGCGCGGTGCTTGGCTCAGGCTGCTGAGTAACTGGTCCCGCCCCGACGCCGGGCGTAGAAGGGGAAGGAGCCGCAGCTGGCTTTCCCATGAACGAAGCAACCAGATCAGAAGCAGAAATGCCTCTGCTGTGTCTCTTGTGCGCCTCGTCATGCCCAGTTTCCTGGGCTTGACGCGCCTTGGACGGGCCGGATCCCATGGTGGAAGCTTGCTGCTGCCCGACCGAGGGAGTTCCCTGGCTGAACCGGAGCAGGTTCAGCAGGTTGGCCGTGCGATCAGCGTTCTGCTGCTGCTGCTGCTGCTGCTGCTGCTGCTCACTCTGCGAAGTCGCAGGATTCGGGCTGACGATGTCAGAGCTGCTGTGGAAAGTGGAGTTGTTGGGAGCAGGACTGTAGATTGGAGATGAGACAGAGGGATGGCGGTAACCGTGTTGCTGGAAGTGAGGATGCGGCAAGCTCTGTCCATCGTAGGGCTGCGGGCGCAAGCCCTGGTGATTCTGCGGCTGGTGAGCATCCTGAGCCGCGTTTGACGGAGATGGACGCGGCTTGATGTTGGCGAACAGAGCCTGGAGATCGCTGGGGGTGGACATTTCTGTCGCTCGCCGTCGTCAGGCGCCCTGGAAACGATATCCAAGCTCAGAGCGAAAGACAAGCTCTCTTTCGAGAGCAAGCTTCAAGGAGGAGCTGCAGTGACTAGCAGAGCAGAGCTCACCAGAGAGAGTGAAGCAACAGGGTCGCAGGAAAGAAGGGAATGGAAAGCTACAAATGTGCGAAAAGTGTGGCGATTGAGATGTTGATACGGCAGAGCGCGAGGCCAGAGAAATCTCCAGTGTTCGTGGAGGTGACGGAAGAACCGTGTGGCTGGGCTGCACTGTGGCTGAGCACGGACGTCGGCATGACTTAGGGATCTACAGGACGCCGGCATATTCACCACCACCTGTCAGCTCTGCGATCCCCATCTTCACGCAATCATACATCTTCCTCTCTTGTTTCCTCCCGATTAGCCGTGGGCTGGGTCTGCATCTGCATTGACTCACCCGCCCTTCCCGGTCTCTCCTGCGCAAGCAGGTTCCGGTCCTCCTTTGTCCCCTAGATCAATACCACCCATATCTCCCTATCCCGAGCTTTAAACAGCCATGTTCTGTCTCAGGAGGTAAGGAACACCAGTGCCACCTAAACAGCATCAATCCAATTGAAGGTCACTGTCTGACAATGTTCTCTGCAGCTGGCTACCCCTCCTCTTCATCCCGACAAACGCCTCCCCCCTGTTTATCCTCTCCTTCGTGACCCTTAGCTATATCCTCCACCGCCCATGCATCTACTGCTCCGCACTCCTGCTCATCCTCTTCATCTCCTCCTGCCATTGGTCTGACCGCTGCTTCTTCGACTTCCGTGGGGACTGGTTCTCTCCGCGCTTCGCCTCCCACCCTACCACTTTCACCGTACCGGTGAACTCGACGACGTCGATATCACCGGACAATGCCACCATAACCAATGACGAGAGCCTGGCAGGCTACATTATCGACACGGTGAACACGACAGCCACAGCGCTGGCCGGCGCCGCTTTTGAGGAGGCGAAGCGGAGACTCCTGAACAACGGGTCTCTCCCAGTTGAATTCAGACAGGAGGAATGGACGGGCATGGGGCTCGAGTGGTTGCGGAGTCTCATCGGACGTCGGGAATGGACTCTGCCGTGCATCGACGTCAAGGTCCGACTATAAAACCCAAGAGAAGGAAGTTTGGGAAAGGGGAAGAGATTCAGCATAGAAAGGTGGCGTTGGCACAATTGTATTCTTGCTACGGTTTGGCATTATCGGGCGGGGCTAGGATAAACTTGCATCTACCTGATTACTATGCATACGGAAATTGGATCAGGAACCGGTGTGACGGAGGCAAGAGGTTTTGTTCACTCTGTTTTTTTCTTTCTGAACAGCCCTTCGACTTATACAGAGGTCCAGTACATACATATGTCTTTCTTGATACACAGCCTAGTTGGTAGTTGTGGCGTTGACTGTACATAATTCAACATGTCTATTCTTCTAAATCCGTCATATATATATTCGCTCATAAGTAGTTATTCTTGCTTGCTCAATTTCCAGAACGTGAAATACACCGCCAATGGGTCATATGTTTATTTCCTCCAAGTCACGAAGTGATTCTCAGCTTCAGCTTCAAGGTAGCATCCCTAGGAGATAGAGATCTGGCGGTTCTTTTATACAGATACATACATTCCATGTCAATTACATATTATCAAGGGGACGAGAAGGTTGGGTCAGGTCTTCCATAACAGTATCAACTGAATCAATGCGTGTCAGAATTCGGGCGTAACAGCTACTGACAGTAACGGGACGTGCAGAGAATGAGGAGCATTACAGTCTCAGGTCAACAAAGACCCTCTCTATATGTTAGGTCCCCACCTAAGGGTAGAGTGCCGAAACCTAAGCAGATTCAGTTCCACACAGAACTGATATCTGGATGTATCTATAGTAGGTATCTGCACTGTTCCGAGATCTGTCTAGATATTCAGCTTCATCGGATTTTGATCTGACCGACACTATCGGAACCGAAGAATGGAGAATTAGTGGAGATAGATCGGATATCTATAAAATAAATAGAGATGCTCTAGATTACTAGTTAGATGCTTTTTTCTTCCAAGTTATTGTTGGTATAGGTGTGTAGGTAGCTACTTATGGATTGTTTGCTCCCTAATAGTTCAATAAAACGTGATTGTCTTCAGGAGTAACTCTGTTACATGGTCCATAGATAAAAATCATCTCTCCTAGCGCCTACATTTAACAAAAGGAAAAGAGCCTACGGCTCCTGCTTCACAAGTACGGGCATCATTTCAATCGGGCAATCAACCTCAACGATCTGACCACCCTCGTAGGTCGTATCTCCGTCGAATATAGACCACTTCTGCCCTGCAGGCAAGTACACGCTTCTCTTCCGCTGACCAGGATACAATACCGGCGCACATAGGTACTTCGCGCCAAACATGTACTGATCCTCGACCTCCCAGCATTGTTTATCCTCCGGGAAGTCGTAGAAACAGGGCCTCATGACGGGCGTCCCTCGCTCATGAGCGTCCTTCATCAGGTTCCGGATATAATCCCTCAGCTGCTCCCGGATCTTCAGGTACTTGACACAGATCTCATAGACCTTCTCGCCGTAGGACCAGACCTCGTTCGGAGCGCCAGACCGGCATGTCGCACCGCCCGTCGTCCCGTGCTGCGGCTGACGAGGTTCCCGGTCCCCGTGGAGTCTCATGACGGGGCAGAACGCCCCCCACTGGAACCAGCGGACGAAGAGCTCGCGGAACGCTTCGTCGTTCGGGTCTCCGCCGTGGAAGCCGCCGATGTCCGTTGTCCACCAGGGGATCCCGGCCAGGCCCATGTTCAGGCCAGCCGTGATCTGGCACCGGAAGGACTCCCAGGAGGAGGCGATGTCTCCGCTCCAGACGAGCGCGCCGAAGCGCTGTGATCCGGCCCATGCACAGCGGAGGAGGTTGACGATGTTGGTCTGGCCGGCGGCGGACATGCCCTCGTAGAATGTCCGCGCGTACTCCAGAGGGTAGATGTTGCCGATTGCGAGATTCGAACCCAGATAGTACCGGTAGTTGTCGAAATCGTATGCCGTGTACTCGGGTTCTGCCTCGTCGAGCCAGAACACTCTGATCCCCTTGGAGTAGTAGTTTGCCTTGGCCTTCTCCCAGAGGTAGGCTCGGGCATCGGGGTTCGTTGCATCAAAGTGCACTGTGTTGCCCTGAAAATCCATTGCGATACGGATACCGCGGTCCGTTCGGATCAGGTAGCCTTTCTCCAGCATCTCCTTGTAGTTCTCAGACCGCTTATCGACTGTGGGCCAGATGGACACCATGAGTTCGATGTTCATCTCTTTGAGCTCACGGATCATCGCGTCTGCACTTGCATCAGCTGTCTATCCATCCAGAATTCGAAATCAACCCACCTGGATCCGGCCAGTACGTCGGATCAAACTTCCATTCTCCCTGCAGCGGCCAGTGGAAGAAATCGATGACAATCAGATCGATTGGCAGCTTTCGTCGTTTATACTCGCGGGCCACTTCCAGCAACTCTTCCTGCGTCTGATATCGCAGCTTGCATTGCCAGAATCCAAGACCGTACTCGGGCATCATAGGCACGGTGCCCGTTACAGTCGCATATGCCTCGACGATCTCTTTGGGAGTGTCGCCGGCCACGACCCAGTAATCGAGGGACTTGGTCGAGTACGCCTCGAAGCTCATGATGTTCTTGCCAAACACCGCCCGTCCCACGGCAGGGTTGTTCCAAAGGAACCCGTAACCTCGAGAGGACACAGCAAATGGTACACTGGCTTGGGAATTGCGGTGCGCTAGCTCGAGATCGAGGCCCTTAAGGTCAAGGTACGGCTGCTGGTATTGGCCCATGCCATATATCTTCTCATTCTTGTCCAACGACTCGAACCGCAGTGTAAGATAGTAATCACCACCAGGGATGGGTTTGAATTCACGGGCTTGGACCTCGATGGCGCTGCATTTTGGGTCGCGGGGATCTCGACGGTTGCGAGCGTATTCCTCCAGTAGCAATTTGCCTTTGGAGTTGTAAACCATAAGCTTGCCGCCAGAGGTGACAACTGCCTTGACCTTGCCGTTGACGATCGATGCGTCTTTTGCTCCGACTGCAATGGTAGGTTCTTCTGCAACAGGCTTCATCTGCAGCGCCCAATCTTCCGAGGGCATCTGACTCTGCTTGGTTGCTCGTACGCGCAAAGCGTTGGCTCCCCAGGGCTCAATCCAGAGGTCTTCGGCGTCATAATGGAAGATAAGACGATTGCCTTGTGCGTACAGCATCTTGGCTTGACCCTAGTCTATCTCACTTTCAATCCTGAAATGCGGTCTCTATCTGGGTTCCAGTAATTAGTCCTTGGTCAGCTGGACTCCCCATGTATCGCACTGGGGGGTCCTCTTAACACTACTTCATGTTTTATGAAGTGCGGCAAAGAGAGGCACTGCATGTTAAGTTTCCCCGCCGGAAAAAAGTGACGACTCATGACTCGTGACGGTCGGCGATAGTTGTGCAGCCTGCTATCCATTCATCGATCAGCCCATTCAGCCGCAGTGCAATGTTGAGCTGCCGGAGAACATTCCGGCGGGGTGTCTCGTCCGGCGGAGAGGGGAAATTGAACAGGCGGACATTAGCCGAGATGATACTAATGCAGCTAGTCTTTCCAAAATAAGACCTCGCTGTTTATTCCGTTATATGGTTTTCTGCATGAAGCCAGTCTGGAGTTTGAGTGGAACGTCGTGTTGGCACCACTTGGTCTTTACAGGGCGGAAAATCCGGGGTTGTTCCGCCGGTTTTGCAGGACCGTGGGGTCAACCCACCTCGGAACAATCTCATGAGTACGTGAAAATTCCCAAGAATCACACCTATCAGCACATGGCTGCGTTGTTGACCGGCTCTGTTTTCGAAAAAAAAGGATATTTTTTTGTTTACATGCCATCGATCCATGTCAACACCGGTGAGCTGTCGGTCTTCTTTCCGCAGTCCCAAAAACAAATGCCCAATAGAACACCAAGTTCTGTTTGCACTTCGCAGGGCTTCAACCGCTGGCCATTATTGCTTTGCTCTTGCCCAGAGTCCTCCTGGAATCTACTCCGATCTGGCCAGCTGCAAACGGCTGGGCAGTGATACGTCTCTCTCGTTCGTGAATAAATAGGAGCAGACCGTTGTCATGATATTCCACACGAATCCAGCCAGGGAATAATATCGATGCAGGAACGTCATATTGGGAAGACTCTGAGGCATCCGAAATTACATGTATGGCCATAGTCATGCGCCATCTTTTCGTCAGATCAACTCCAATTTGACCTTCTACTATGTTTCTGATCGTAAGGATACTGATTTTCCTCTTGAATTCAACTCAGGATTGCAAATTCCACTGTGAGAAGATTTGTACTCGTGCTTCCCATTTCGTGCGCCATCTAGAAATAGAACCAATTGTCTGGAAAAATCCGACAAGTTCCCCCGCAAAATAAATTTCCTTCCATCATTCACGTTACATTCAATATAAATGTTTCATACATACGTGGCAAGTCGAAGGGGAGGAAATTTCACAGGAAAGACAGCTATTTTTCTCTGTGATGCTTGTGTGTTTGGCCTTCTGTTATGGGCGTGGCATTCCTGCTACCCTGAAATGAACCAAGAGATTAAGGATCGAATATTCGTACAGCGTCAGTCACAAGTTATCTAATTATTCACTTCCCATGTACGCTCCTTCGTGGGGCGGTTAGGGCAACCAAAGCACGTGATGTTGACATTCTACGAATATTCTCATGCTAACTTCCTTACTCTCCAGACAGGCGAGGCAATATATCATTTTCCACGAGGTCGCAGGCGCGAGACAATGGCCTGGCAGCTCGGTTCATGTTTCCTGTCCGATCCGGACAGTTACAGGTCCATCGGCTACGTGCATATGTTTGGGGCGAATCTGCAACTTGAAACCTTCTACACACATCCATAAAAGGAAGTTAGGTGAGAGCACCATAGGACAAACACTGATGTGAGAGAGCGACTATTCTATTAGATATTCTGAGGCACCCTGCAGTCACACAAGGTACAACCTGTTCAACATGTGCAGAAAGACGATAGCCAATGACTGACTGCGTAATGGAATCTCCCTCTATGTGCTCTTAAGCTTAACAGAGAGAATCTTGCACAGCAGAAAGAGAAGTTTCCACCAGCCAGCCTCTGCAGTGAGCACCTTGTGTACCTGCGTATACCCCTGAATGCTTCGACCAGACACGCTTCCCTTCGACCTCACATGCTTCACTCAGCCTGCAGTTAATCAAGTTTTGCCAGAGCTCAAAAAAAAGCAGGCCACACTTCTGCTTCTACTCCTGCAGAACTCAACTAGGTCGGACAAATTCCATGATCCTTGAAGAAGGTTGCCATGTTAGGCACGCAATTCATGCACGAGCATGCCTAAATTCGAAAAAAAATACCGTCAGTTTTCCCCACAAACGTGACATGACAAGCCGTGGAGTCGATGGATGGACAGGGGATAGGTTTTCACAAACCGCTTGGGACCCTCCCGACATGCAACCAAGAACGCTGCCTGGGTCCTGGTTGATCATCCCCATGGTGGCGCAAGCCGCGCCTGCGATGACGGCGGCGCAGTTGAACATGTTGCAGTCGCCCTGCATGGCGTAGATAATCGCTTCGGCTATGGTGTCCCTTTCTACAGACAGAAAAGAAGAAAAGAAAACATAGCGGCGTTAGCGGGAACAGGAACCATTAAAGGCCAGCGAAGGAAGTAAGGAAAGGGAATAAAAGTCATACCCTTCGGAAAATCATTCATCATGCCCATATTGGGGGCGGCAAGAGCAGTGGCCGCCAGAGCCGGGAGGAGCGTCTTCACGAGGTTGATGCGCATCTTTTCTGAATTCGGCTATCGTCTCAGGGATAAAAGTATGGATTCAGGAATGGATCCGTGCCAGTGAGTTTATTTCTCAATCAAATATAATAAGCAGTAGGTGCTCGGCGATCGAAGGAGATCTGATGTGATCCAGAGCGAAAAGAACCTGGAAAGAGACAGGTTTAAATAGACAAAGATCGATCACAAGCATATGAAGCTCTCGAAAAGCTGCGGTTTCACTGAGGCGCCGGAGCTCCAGAGCCTTGTCACCTCTCGGTTCAAGAGATGCAACCCTGTGATACGCATAAAGCGGATCTACGGACACAGATACAACCAGATAAAGGTACTTCCCTCCACTCACAATAGACTGATCACACCATATATCCGATTGTGGGTAGCAAGGTACAGGTACTGTGCGAAGTTACTGGAAAGACGCATATCTGTTATCCTGAAATTTCGGCCATTCGCATCGTCTATCTCGTTTGTCATTTTACTGATTCGCCAAGTCCGCTTCATGGGCCCTGCAGGAGTCCTTTGGTGTTCCCCCAGAAATACTACATAAATAATATATGGACAGTGACAGGGCTTGGCATTCTCTGGACAGAGGGAGAAAAATGAGAATGGCAGGTAAGTATGCTAGAGGAAATCCTCGTACCCCACAGCGGATCGGCTTTGCTTGCTCGCCCTACTTATTCACAGGACGAGCGGAGCTTCAGTCAATTAAATTATGCATGTTCCCCTGACTGCGAGTCGATCAGGATACGGGATTGGAAAATTGAAACTCCAAACAAGTAGTGCAAGAGAGCATACACCCGTGCCTACGCCGGCCTAGCTGCTTAGATACTTGCCTAGATAGGGTTCAATAGAAATATGGAGTGCAAGCTACCGATCTAGGCGCTAAGAAAACCGGACCTGGTCTCTCAGCGTCGTACATAGTTGCAATAGATGAATACCTAGACAGGTAGGTAAGCAACGGGTGCTACCTCGGGACAGCCTCACTGTTGACTGAAGTACCGTCCCCTTCCGTCGCGGGTACGCTATGCTACCTTACTCCTTGCAGAATGTATGGCCTCTGCTCTTCTCTGCAGGAAGCACAGACACCATTGCACCAAAGAATGTTCCGAGATGCAGATGACGAAGGAGAAGTAGCATCTGCATTATCGAACCTATTCGAATCGTCCTCATTGAGAGAATAGAAAAATGAAGAAAAATAATCCAGCTAGCAGGATATTTGTACAGAATAGATAAGTCCTTCATCTAGATATCTATAGTATGTACATTCGATGGTCTCTTAGTGATAGCGGCCACATCGGATCCCACTTCTTTGCCATAGCAGTAAAGAAAAAAAAGCAACCCTCCCAGTTTTCGAGGGTCTCGTGAAGCGCGTGGTTCTTGTGGCCTAAAATACGGGTTCGGGACTATCCCCCATCACGAGGAGCCCAAGTGCAGCATTGGCCGTCGATTTGTGGACCTGATACACTATAGAAAAATTAGTATGTATAGAAAGTTAGTATGTATGCTGTAGTAAACAATCTTATCTGATCTATTCTCCGTAGTATGTATATAGCACGAATAAGAAAAGGAAGCTTACCACCAGCGTCATAAAGACAATTTTACAATGCGCCCAGACTCCAGGTAAAGAAGAGAGGGAATTCCTGACCTGACTGCAATTAACGGTCATGGCCTCTTTTTGTGGTCCAGCGGTATTTTCTTTTCTCTCTCTCTCTCTCTCTGACATTTAGCCTACCTAGCTCCCTTGGTAGAATATATACACAGGCATGGTGGTATAAAGATTGGATACGAGCAAAAGATCGAAATAAATAAGTCCAACTCCACTATCCGGACAGCCGGCAGCCTGGATAAGCCTAAGTCAGTAACAAGGAAAAGAGAACCATATAGAGAGAGAGAGATAAGCTACATTTTGTGGCATAATTTGGCATCTTTGCTGTTCTTAATACTAAGATACGGAAATACTGTGGATTCTCTCATCTTCAGATAAGTAACTTTCCAGCCGATGTACAGTACCTGGCTGGCAGGCCTTACGATCTATGTCTACGGAGATGCCAGATCTCATATGATGCAGAACCGGACTGGATCTCGATCCGGCATCATACACACAGATCAGATCCTGCAGGGTGCTGTAAAGGGCTCTCTTTTTTGATGACTTCGCGCACATCGTTCTGCAACTTTAGGTGCCTACCTACGCCTAGGTCCCTAGCCCGCATCATGAAACCTAGCTGAAACATGAACAAGGGTAGGTAGGTAGATGATCAATTATTGGCATGCCCCTAGACCGTACCCTTAGCCGCTCAAACAAAAGCAAAATATGACATGCATGCGTGCTACTCGCATGAACGATTATTGATTTCATTGACTTTGATGCGGAGCACTCTCCGCTCTTCCTTGCCTTGATACCTCTGTATGCGTATGTATTCTCGATAAGAGGCAGGCGCACATGTGGATCCTATTGGTTTGATACTGGGATGATACTGGAACAACGTCAGCTCAGAAGAGCGTGTTCAACATCTGCAAAGCAGCCTTGGATCTTCGAGATGCTGAACAATGAACCTAGTACAGCAACTCTGGGATTATGCGGCTGCATTAGGGATGGTAACCAAGCAGGCTCTTTCTGCGTCATGCGGCAGTTCTGAAGGATGGTCTGCACACTTTCTACCTGCACTCTTCCTGCACAGATCTCCGGCCCAGCCTCCCCGAGGACCACCAACCGGCCAGGGCTCTCCGTCCTCCCGGTGCCATGATCCATGATCACCCGCAGAGACAGCCAGCCCGGGACCCTTGCATGAACGACGTTCTGGAAGGCGGTGTCGAAAAGACGGGTCGAAAAGTAGGATGATGATGATGATGATGATGATGCCATCCAAAGGTCCATAATGGCATGCGGTGTGCATCAGAGGGTGCCCGCAAAGTGGAGCTCTGGCCTCCGCCGCCAATGTATCTCACCGCCCGCCGGCGACGGGATCACACAATCTCATTCGTGGCTATTCTTGTCAAGAAGAGAGAAGACCTGGGACGAGAAAAGACTAAGAGCGTCGGTTCCCTGGCCCACCGGTGCCCGTGGGGATGGCTGCGGGCACGGGTGCTGAATACGGAGTCTGGAGTGCAGCGAGGGGTGGTCTGCTGGGCAGAGTGTCCACTGTCCACTGTTCCAGGCACGGCGCTGAGAGCGAGAGTACTGTATCTGCAGGATCATCTCGATATCAATATGACAGAGAGCAAGTGCCGACCGACGGCGCCATGGGGGCCGAGGATGAGACGGCGAAACCTCAAACAGGCCGGCGGCAGATCCCGTGCGCGCGTTCCGTGGGTTTCTTCCGTGGCTGAGACGAGAGAAAAGACAAAAGACCAGATGACTGCGGAGACAAGGGAGAAGACTCAGAGCTCATCTCCGGACGAGGGCTGAGGCTGGAGCAAGGAGAGTGCTGGACCCGGAGAGCAGCGCCCTGGACCCTGACGACGAAACACCCGGGCCATGGACTGTAGCATGAGTGAAGTTCGTACTCTCTGGGCACCGGTAGCGTTCCCGTAGTGATCAGAGTAGCTGCTGAGTATACCATGTCCATGTCTGGAGACCGGTCCACCCGATCGTTCATCGCGTCCTGCTCCGTTTATCGCCTAACAGGTCTGTGCAGCTCAGCCCTGGCGCCCCCCCGCCGGGTTGGCCCGCTCCGCGCTCGTTTCCCGTTTGATCCCCTGTTGCATGTCCACGACGACCTCTTCTTCCCCAGCGTCACCTCCTGTCCTCCTGCAACACCCGCTGCGACCGATCTCTCTCGCCGCTCGTTTTCTGCGCCCCTCGCTTCCGCTGCCTCCTCCGGCTGCTTCAACGCCCTTGCGCCAGGTCACGCTGCGACCTTGGATCCGGGCGCCGCGTGGTCGCCGTCCATCTTTCACCGCGGTCCAGGCCCAGTGATACCTCAGTCATCATCTTCGCGGGGACAGCGACGACGAGCATCACATCGGCCCTGACGCTCTCTCCTTCGACCCTCCACCATGGGTTCCACCCAATTCGGTAATTTCCATGTGAGTCGGCGCAGACCTCGATCCATGCGCGGGATCTGGGGGGACTGACGGAGATGGTTGGCAACAGGACTTTTGTCGAGACTCGACACTACCGATATGCAACGTACGCTCGTATCTGACCCGACGGACAGCGCAATGGCGAAGGGAATTGATGCTAACATGCGGTCGTGGAATCTATAGCTATTCGTCCCTAGTAACCAACCACCCAACCTTGCTTACGGCGGCTGCGTCCTCCGGGGCATCGACCTCGGCAATGGCAAATATCTCAGCAATCTCGGTACGGTGGACTGCGCCGGTGGACGGGATCTGGATTCTGGTTGCTGATGGCCGTGTCGCAGGATCGATCTTGCTGGCATTCATTTCGATACTCGTCGCCATCTTTCTGCTATGGAGATCAGAGAAGAAAAAGGCTGCGGTGGGACGAAGGTACGCGATGGGGAGTTCGGTTCGGTTGTCATCCCGTCGATGCTAACCATGGCGCCGACCAGAGAGATACAAATATTCCTAGTCGGCTACATAGTCATTGAGATTTGCACGATCTTCACAATTGGCGGGTTTCCGCTGGATTCTGATGTTCGGAAGGTTGGTCGGGGCGTCCATTGGCCTGTGGGTGCGGTGTTCTGACACTCCTGTCCAGGGATTTACGGCGGCCCATGTAGCGGCCGTTACGGCGACGTGCTGGGTCCTCTTTCTGAACGCCCTCGTGGGCTTCCAGTTCCTCGATGACGGCACGCCCGTCTCGGTCGGGCTGTTCCTTGCTTCTGCGCTGGTTTTCTTCATCGGCACCGGCTACATCGCCCTGGACACCGCTTTCAGCTGGACGGGCCACTTCGCCTCGAGTCTGGAGGGCCAGAATCGAAGTATCGCGCTCTACATCCTCTGCCTGCTCTTCCCGCTTGCCTGCCTCGTCGCTTTCTACGCCCTCGAAGCTATCCTGGTCCTTCGGATCCTTGGGGAGACCAGACCGATGCGTACGTATTCCCCCGTGACCTGATTCGTCTGATAATCTGATCTCTACACGAGAGTCCTAGTTGTTGAACTTCTTTTTACTAACATGCGATATAAATAGTATACCTCACCGCTGCCGCTCTCCTCTTCGCGGTCGGCCAGATCTTTACCTTCGTCATCAGCACGCACATCTGCCAAGGCACGGACGGGAAAATCAACGGCGCATTGTTCGAGACGTTCTTTACGCTGTTGTCCGTCGTGATGGTCTGGATCTTCTGGAGCAGCATAACAGAGGACGACTGGCCGATGCCGATGCCAGTCGTAGGCGGACGTTACCCTTGACCCGGCCGATCGTCGGAGTCCATCAGCAGTTCGAGAGGATCTCGAAGATCATGTCATATTACCATTTTCTTTCTTAATTTCTTGCAACTTGCGCGTTGGGTTTTGGTTTTCCTTTTTTTTTTTTTCTCGTCGATCGCTCTGCCTACTGCTTCGATTCCCCCGGTTCCGTCCGTCCTGGACGGAGATACCCTTGATTCGATTCGATACGATCCCTCGTGGTACTGTACAAAAGCTTTTGAGATGCATGGTGGCCTCAGTCCATTGACTTTGCCTGGCGCGGAGGAGAAACGCAAAAAAAAGAGGGAGAGGCCCATTAACGTTTGTGATAACGAACAACTGCACGCTTCACGCCTTTTATGCTCATGCCTCTGTGGTCACGCCATGCCATTACTAATGTCCTTTTTGAACATTTTTTTTTCGACTTCGATCTCTCCGAACCTTGAACCATGTCATTTCTATGCCATGTCATACCCACCATACCATATTCCTCCATACCGTGCCGCACCTTAGGTACCTAACATACCCACACGCCATTCTCACATACCTACCTGCCGATGTACCTACATGTCGCTGTCATTGTTGCCCATCGATATCACTCGCATATCCTGTCCTGTGCAGTTCTGTCAGATGAGATACAGACCCGAGCCTTGTTGCAGTTAAGATAAGAGAGAAGATGATGAGATAAGTAAGATACCTTGTTTGTTTGCTTGCTTGTCTGTTAGCTTAGTTAATAATCTTTTACATTGTTAATTTTGTTAATGTTTCTTTTTTTTTTTGTAGTCAGCGCTATGCTATGCTATTCGAGTCGACGGAAAGAGATGTTGGAACTCGACGAGTGACTAATGAGAATAATCCTTTTATTTTCAATTACCATGTACTGTACGATAGACTGCAAGTCATGAGAGTGAACTATTGATTAATTAACTCATTCTGCTCAAATGATTACTTGAACTGAGGATGACCTGGGAAATTATAATAACCCTTCAGTACTAGCAGTTAGTATATAGTATCAGTATGCAGCCTGTCCTTTCTTCCCGATGGAGGACTAACCAATATCCGTTGCACATAGGGCGTAATTTCAAATGTCCTGCAAGAGGCGTCCTGCGTCTAGGTCGGGTATCTATCTCTCTGGTTTGTATGTACATATAGAGAGAGAGAGAATCCTGTATTCGAATCATATTGCTATTGTCGGACTCTCTAGTACCAAAGTTGGGTATGTAGGTATGTAGGTAATGATCGATGTAGATGTGGTACGATAGATAATAAGATGCCTGTCATCGGAGAAATTTATCAGGCGTCCGCATCTACAGTATCAGCGTTGAACACCTTTGTCGGCCTCTTCGTAAGCAGTAGTATGCGTTCATTCGGCTTCTTCTGTTCCTGACCGTTACCTACGTTTGTGACACATCTAGGTTCTATATAATATGTTCATGTTGAATCCCAACATGCCTCGTACACTACACTACACATCGTTCGCTCCCTCCTTCTCCTTTCTCAGTGACAGCCCTATATACACCCAAGTATGTATGTATGTACTCACATATACCGTACATGATACATCCAGGACAGGACTTGGGCAGCAAACGATGGCAACTTTTTGAAATCATACCTTGACTCTCGAGGAGTAAGCGCTAGGCATGGTATGTACATTACATGTACATGTACTTCAAGCCGCTGCGCTAAGCGGGTCGTCCACCCTGTTCGTTGGAGGTGCTCACTCAACCTGGGCCTGCATCGATGCGTACATCAGGGCTAATACTGGGATCCGAAGACGCGAGTTGTTCTCTCTTTCTTTCTTTCTTTCTCTCTGAGTCTCTTTCGATCGTTCCTTGCCCCTGCGTCTTTCTTGTGCCTGGTTTCGGATTTTCTTTTTGACATCTTTCGTGTTACGCTTTTGCTGTGCCACATTCGCTAAGTAATTATCATTCTCTATTATCTGATTTTTTTTCTTTCACTGAGCCCGGCGGACACTCCCTGACCTGCTGACAACTCTCCCCAAAACAAAACAAAAAACAAAAAGACTTGACCGCTTCCGGTTCGGCTCCCCCCTCCCCCCCCCTCTGCGCCATGACCTTGACCCTGCGCTAGATCGGATCCACATCATCCACGGCTGGTTTGGTTGGAGAGAGAGCCCACTCAGCACACAAGAGAGATGCGCGCAAAAAAAAAATGCCGAGCACAAAGTACATACATGTACTGTACTGTACAAAGAGCACTGCACTATGGATGGGTGGGTGGGAATTTTGCATGGGAATAGGATAATCGAGGCATTTCTATGGATCGCGCAGTACAGCATGTACGGTATGTACATCAAGGGAGCAGTAGTACTCAACCAGATCTGTAGGTAGTTCTATGACATCTGTGTGGTTCCATTTACAGTGATATAGCGATATAATCAGAGACAAACACGGTCATGCCCATTAATTAGGGCAGTAGAAAATTCGCCCAACAATTATTATTTTATATAGTACCACTTGGGTTCTATAGAGACTTCGATGTCAGTGTTTCAAACCAAAATGGAAATGTCAAATACCTACATTACTACTGGAAGATGGTTATTCCTTCCTTTGATAACATCCATGGATTGTCAGAGTCTTGTTTTGCATACGCTTGTATCTGAATCCGAATCACGAGAGACATCTAGACGGAGGACAGGTATTCTATATCTTGACTTGATCAGCCTTCTTTGGATGAGAATCCAGAAGGTGCAGAATGATCGATTGATGGTTAAGACGTCCGCGGAACGCTGGCAGCCGATCTTCTTCGATACTAGGATAGATTCAATTCTCTTATAATATCACCACATCCACATCTAAGACTTCTCAGGTCATTATTCTCGTTAGTTATCGTAATATGTATGTATGTATGTATTAGCGTTGGTGAAAAGACTACACCGTGCGTTCCTTTTATTTGGTTCGACCATAGCAAGTACAGTACAAATGTCCCGAGAAAATTCAAAGATAGGTATGTTTCTGAAAGAAAAGGGAGATGGAGAATCAAAGGAGATAGCCACCACAGGGATCGAATAGGACAGACTCAGACCGCGTATCACATTATGATTCCAACACCTCCCCTCGTGGTTAGTCGTTTTTCTTCGTGGTTTTCCACGGCGCAGGCTTCTGCTCTTCGGGACTGACGAGCACATCGGACAAGCCTGATACGTAGCGCGGGCGAGTCAGATCCTCTGTCGGGTCCTCGGAAATATCAGAGAGTGGCGAACTCAGATCGCTGGATTGGTGACGGTGCATTGGTCGCGCGGGCTGTGAATCTGCAGAAGAAGATACTATACTCGTCCTGTCGCCCTGATGCTGGTCCTGCGTGCTGAGGACGCCGTCCAGGGAGGGCGGGAAGCTTGCCTGTCGAAGCGGAGAATGGTTTTCGGCACTGTTGAAATCCGTTGCAAGTTCAGCACGCCCTCCAGCGCCCGCTGAGGAAAATGGCCTTGTCAGCGTTGTCTTCAAAAGGGATATAGGAAAGCCAGGTAGATGGATACGGATTAATTGACACGTACCGTCCAGCTCATGTACCTGGAAGCCAGCAGCCTCGTGTGTAGCGGAGCTCGGGGACCTGGCGCTCGCGGACATACCCGCGTCCGACCATGTTCCCCCGGAAAAATGCTTCTCGTTGGTTCCGAGCTCTGTGGAAGTCCCCGTCGTGGAGCCTTTCGGAGGGGGCATGTGCGTCCCGTACATCCATTTAAGCACCCTGTTGTTCCCTGGGTCAGTGACAGTGGACCCGTAGGCACTCTTGTACTGGCGCCGTCGGTAGAGCAGCCAGCCGATAATCAACGTAGCTGCAACGATCAGACCGATGACGACTCCGAGAACGGGGCCAACCCAGGTCGGCAATCCGCTCCCCTTGTTGTTCTCCTTTGGAGGAGCTGGAACAGTGCTTACGCTCGGGGTTGGTGATTTCGAGGCCAGAGGGTATGGATAGTAGGTCGCAATTGTTTTGGTGTAGTTGGATGCAAATACAGCCTTAAGGGCATCATCGTTCCAAGACGATGGGGATGTTTTGGTGGCGCCACCTTCGGGGCTTAGGGAAGTTAGTCAACAGTCGAGGAGATATGATAATGGTACGAATCACTCACCCTCCTCCAATCTGAGCAGTGACAAGAGCTGGCACCTCGTATTCACTCCAACGCTCTGGATTGTATGAGTCCTGGAAGCGAAGATTATTCAGATTGAAGACCTGGATGATGCCCCCGTCTACGCAGACTGTAGGGTCCTCGAATATCCCACCGAGAACGAACATTTGATCTGGATACACCTTCAAACACTTGTGTCCACTTCGACCATGGCGGTAATCTCCAGAGTACGCTTTGATCCAAGTGAACGATGGGACAGATAGGATGTATACGTCGTCAGATGGAGCATGAGTCTGATCTAATCCATCGTATCCTCCGTAGATATATATGTTAAAGGAGCTTCTATCTGCCGCGGCAGCTACGACAGAGCAGAAGAGAGTCAATTGTGGCGGGATATCGCCAGTCGTGTTCTGCATATACCTAGAGGCGTAGTCAGTGCAACTGATAGTGCTATACATCAAATGTGTCATACCATTTCTTATTCGCAACATCATAGACAGGGACCGTTTTCATAAAAGTGGGACTGATTCGCTTCTGCAACCGGTGAGATGCAGTCCATGGAAGAGGAGGAACAAACATACACTTGCCGCTGCTTGAGACTCTGTCAGGTTGTTTGATTCGAGACTCTCCGGATATATTACACCTCCAATCGCGATCAGGACTCCAGATTCAGAGACAGGGATCCAGACCAGTTCTGCATTGGCTCTTCCGGGGACATCTTCGGGTAGTGTATCATTTGTCCATTTTTCCTGCCCCATTGTTGACATGTCAACCGTGATCAGAGTGTTGGCAGTAATGTTTGGAGATACGCTGTAGTCCGTAAACACCCCCCAGTCTTTTGCGCGCATTCCGCTGAAATAGAAACCAAGATTCTCACTGGGAGCAGAGACACCAGCGCCATTGGTCACAAGATTGGTTACACCGTCGGGGAGTGATCTGCTAAGAAAACCGGGACTCCATGATTCTGTTTTTGGACCCGACGGGTACGCTTCATAGACTAAGACTTGATTCGCATCTGGTGTATCCTGGCTTCCTATAAGGCGAGGAATACCACTGACTTCCGTTAGCAGCATTTAGTGAAAGCAGGTGTTTCAACATGGCCTTACCCATAGAGGATATACCCGTCGTCATTTGCGAACATCACTCCATCCTGATAAGACGAAACAATTTCATTGCTGGTGATACTGCCGTTCTTCTGACTCGCCGTGAACAATGCTGTAAGATTCGTTGCCCTAGTATCGAAGGGGAGTCCCAGGCTGAGCTCGTAGACCGTTCCATTCATATCTAAGCATAATTGACGTGAGATATTATTACATATCATAGCACGTTGACAGACGTACCATCGCTTTGTGGTATGTCATAATGCCCGTCAGAATTCCCCCTTTACCTCAATCAGTTACCTGTCGAAGATATGTAAATATCACCACAGGGAACGCACGGTAGCCACCATAGATATCCTCCGTCAAGGTATATTTTGTCGCGTATGATATTCGCTACACTTGATTTATTAGCTAAAAAAGACCATTCAGAGCTCCGACTGTACCTAAACGGTGCTAGTATGAATGTTCCACTCACCTCGAGGCTGCGCCCAATTGCACATAGATATATTGACTACATGCGAATAGTCGATCGCGGATGCGACCTCAAAATGCACAAGAACAACTACACCGGCCAACAAAAGAAACCGCATTGTGGGTGAAAATTCTTCTTATGCAGAAACACAGGTTAACCAGCTGCGATAAGACCGTTGCGAACAGATATCGAAAAAGTGGTCGACTCCGGGACTGAGCACCAACACCAGCCGATCTGCTCTCGGATCATTGCTGTCGCCCCTTTCTTTTGCCAACTGTTGTACTGTAGATCTCACCGGTCCAATCGTTCGCTGCAAAACATGGAGCGGAGAGATTCGAGATCCAAAACAGCTGAATGTCAAGTAGTTGGATCTTTCAGGATGACAATCTTGCTTCTTCTGAGAGATTCAGCTTGGATGCCACAGGACGTTTCCTATCTGCGCATAATATACAGTGCATGTACTCACCAATGTCCAAATTCCCATGCAAGAAGAATAAGGCTAACCTTGTTTGATAACCCAGAATGTCTGCAGGCATCGGCTGTTCGGCTCTGCTGATGGAGGAAGGGTGTAGAAGTCCGTAAGCGGTAAATGCGGGAGGGCCTATGGCCAGCTGAAGTTCCTAATCTGCTGCGTGATTCCCATATCCAATAGCCGATCAAACAACTAGCTTCTCGCTGGACATACGGCACAGATGTTGCCAGTGAGCTCCGAGACCGCAGAGCAGCAGTCCGTCTCCGATGTGCACCCTAGTCAACACAGCGATGGTGGAGGCATGAACACAGACCCCAACACGATCAAGCCATCAATGAACGCCATCTGGTCGTATCCCGGTCAGGCATGCATCGGAGATTGGTGTTGTCCTGCGATGTAATGTCAACCCCTGTCCAGCGGCTGGGTTGACCAGGCCAACCACCCTAGCCCTAAGCCGTGTTTGATCAAGGCCCGAGGCAACCCGCATGGCCAGCGGCCTCGTTCTTTGTCTTTCCTGAGTTCCTCTCACTGCCGGACAAGGGTCCCCTCGCGCCCTGTCTACACTTTCTTTCAGCGTGGAAATTAGTGGTGGCTCATACTAGTACTTTGAAGCCGGAAGGCACTGCATCCAGACAGGCTCCTTATGGTGCCATTTCACCGAGTGCCAGCAAGACAAAGCCCGCACTTCCATTGCCTGGGTGCACAAGAATGAACAGAAATAAGAACCCCCCCCCCCCCC